>ERZ1035006.1581-NODE-1581-length-14654-cov-6.669361_pt1 | contig 14654 bp, 13 predicted proteins | sample MGYA00520694_ERZ1035006 | MGnify/ENA primary metagenome ERZ1035006 (study PRJEB33766, sample SAMN09781746) | gut metagenome | biome: gut microbiome | host: Homo sapiens | place: Madagascar | study: EMG produced TPA metagenomics assembly of the PRJNA485056 data... | reverse complement strand
ATGGTTTGATCTCTACAATCAAGGCCACCAGCGACCGTGTTCAGATAGAGTGGAAAATCTGACATTTCCGCTCTATCGCCCCTCATTTCTATTTTATCTTGTTTGTACCCCTTGTACACCGATGTTTTCTTTTTTATAAATATGGTGTATAATCGAAAGTATAAACAAATGTCCGTTCTTGGCATACAGGATCTGTACACAGATATAAAAGGAGCAAAGAAACCATGAGCATATTTTTCTACAGCGGAGGCATGGCCCAGTGCCGCCAGATGATTTGTGATGCAGGGGGGATCGAAACGGAGTTCCCCAAGGGAGTCGATATTTTTCCGCATCTGATACGCAATAACCTCTGCCTGTTTATTGATGAGGGCTATCTGGATACACGACTGATGACTCCGGGGATGGGGGCTTATGAGCTGGTCAGCTACACCAGCGGCAGCTTCCTTATCGGAGATGTGTTCTGGGGGAAGGAATTCTCTCTGACCCACTATGAATTGATACCAGAGACACGCCTGAAGGGGATCTGTCTTCCCAGGCATCTGCTGATGGCGTACAGCGCGCAGAACCATGCACTTTGGGCACAGCTGTTTCAGATGTTTAAGGAATTGTCCTACATACACTCCGTCAATACGGTTTTGTTTCATGCGGAAAAGGGAATCAATCGTGTTTGCAACTACCTGTGGATCTACGATGCCATCCGACAGACCGGGGCGGAGCTGCCGGGGATCACCCAGGAAAAGATCGTGGGAAAGACGCTGCTTTCCCAAAGTCAGGTCACCCGGGTGCTCAGTGAACTCCGGCAGCAGGGGATCATAGATACCAACTATCGGAATGTCCAGGTCCGTGACCGGGAAGCCATGGCGCAGCTGGTCTCACCCCTGTGCCTGAATCCGGATTTTATGGAAACAATTATTTAAAAGATGAGGGCCTGCGAAGGGATTCGCAGGCCTTTTTCTGATTTTTTGCAAATCTAAAATAGATTTTGATAACAAATGCCGAATTTATAGTATTTTTGAATATGCGCATTTGCGTATCGCATTCATGGCAAAGACATGCTACTATGATCGAACTGAGCAAAAGATAAGACGTTTGGCAATGCCAAACTGCGCTTATGTCGGATCTGTCAGACGGAGACGGGTGTCCGCTGGATAAAGATGACCGAACATTGCCCGTACCCGATGACGAAGGGAGAAACTATGGCATCCAAGGATCAGATTCTTGAAAATCACCCCTGTTTCGGATCAGCAAAAAACAAGGGGCGCATTCATTTGCCGGTATCACCGGAATGCAACTTATTTTGTAATTTCTGCAAACGCAGCATTGATCCCGTGGAGCAGCGCCCCGGCGTGTCCAACGGGATCATCACGCCCCAGGAGGCGCTGGAGGCTGTGGGCCGGGCTCTGGAGCTCTGTCCGGAACTGTCTGTGGTGGGCATTGCCGGACCGGGAGACACCCTGGCAACGGATCATGCCTTGCAGACCCTTTGCATGGTTCGGAAGAACTACCCGGAACTGCTGCGGTGTATGTCTACCAACGGCCTGCTGCTGCCGGAGAAGATCGAGGCGGTAGCCGAGGCGGGGGTGGATACCCTGACCATTACCATCAATGCGGTGGATCCGGACATTCAGGCCCAGGTGTGTGCTGGGATCTGCTATCACGGACAGCAGATCCGGGGCCGGGAGGCAGCCCAGATTCTGATCGCCAATCAGCTGGAGGGCCTGCGCCGGGTTTTGGAACTGGGGGTTTCCGTGAAGATCAACACAGTCCTGGTTCCCGGTGTGAATGACAAGCACATTGCCCAGGTGGCCAAAACCGTGGGTGCTATGGGTGTGCTGCGCTACAACATCATTCCCCTGATCCCCCAGCATCGGTTCCAGGACATTCCGGCACCCACATGTCAGCAGCTGGATCAGGCCCGCTGTCAGGCAGAGCCCTATGTGGAGGTGTTCCGCCATTGCCAGCACTGCCGCGCCGATGCGGTGGGCGTTCCTGGAAAAACAGACTGCTCCCAGCAGATTTATCTCAAACGTGTATGCACGGAACATTTTTCCCACGGCTAAGGAAACTCTGAATTAATCGTCTGCGGCTGGGCAGCGGATCTTTTGCCGTCGGCTCTTGTCGATTTCATCAGAGCTTCCGTAACAAATATTTCCACAAACAGAGGGAGAGAATATGGCAATCAAAATCAATCTGGAAGCACCGGAGGCCCTTGTGCGGGAAAAGCGGGTGGGCTCTCTGCTGTCCTACCATGGAACCTCCGATGATCTGATTCAGGCATCCTGTAACTGCTGCCTGGGATGCGGATCCCGCAGCTTCAGCCAGTGCGGAAGCTGCTCGAATTTTGCCGCTACCATTATGACCACCGGTGTCATTGATGCAGTTACCATCAACCATGCCCCCATTGGATGCTTCTCGGACTTTACCAGTCAGTCCACCCGCAACCGGACGCTGTCCAACGGACGGGTAATCAACGGCGTGTGCGCCATGTCCACCAACATCACCGAACGTGACACGGTGTTTGGCGCTGCGGATAAGCTCCGGGAGACCATTCGGGAGGCCTTCCGCCGCTTTGAGCCGAAGGCGATCTTCATTACCGCCTCCTGTGCATCAGGCATCATCGGCGATGACATTGAGGGTGTTGCCAATGAGACTACCCAGGAGCTGGGCATCCCCGTGGTGCCGGTGTATTGCGAGGGCTTTAAGTCCCGGATCTGGACCTCTGGTTTTGATGCATCCTTCCATGGCATTCTGCGGCACATTACCAAGCCGCCGGTGAAGAAGCAGGAAGACCTGATCAACATTTTCAATTTCATGGGCCGGGACACCTTTTCCGGCATTCTCAAGCGCATGGGCCTGCGGGTCAATTACCTGGTGCCCAACGCCACCGTGGAGCAGCTGGAGCACATGAGCGAGGCTGCTGCCTCCACCCACATCTGTGAGACGCTGGGTGCTTACATTGCCCAGGGCCTGGAACAGGTCTTTGGCGTGCCGGAGGTCAAATCGCCGCCACCCTATGGCCTGACCTGGTCCGATGCATGGCTGCGGGAGCTGGGCCGTCTGACCAACCGGGAGGAGCTGGCCGAGCAGGTGATCCGGGAGGAACACGAACGGATCGCACCGGAGCTGGAACGGTACCGCAAGAAGCTGGCCGGAAAGCGGGTCTATGTGTTTGCCGGTGCCGCTTATGCCCATAACATGGCAAACATTGCCCATGACCTGGGCATGAAGGTGGTCGGTATTACCACCTTCCACCACGATCAGATGGTGGACAGCGGAGACGAGCGGCTGAACACGCTGGCAAGATTGCAGGATAACATCGGCGTTGTGGAGCATTTCAATGTCTGCAACCGTCAGCCCTATCAGGCTGTCAACGTCCTCCGGGAACTGGACGTGGATATTCTGATCGTCCGCCATGGCGGCATCGGCACCCTGGGTGCGCAGATGGGCGTGCCAGTCATCAGCATTGACGAGGCCAATACCAGCTCCCTTTACAATGGTGTGCTGCACATGGGTCAGTGCGTTGAGGATGCTCTGAATGCCAAGAAGCTGATCGACAATATCAAGCAGCACGTCAAGCTGCCCTACACCCAGTGGTGGATGCAGCAGGATCCCTATTATTTTGAAGCAGAGCAGGAGGCCATGTTTTGATGCACGAGGAAAATCAGGATTATATTGAGCAGCGCCGATACACCTGCGCCCTGGGTGCCCAGAGAACGGTCATTGCCATTCCCCGGGCCTGTCCCATCATCCACTCCGGCCCCGGCTGCTGTGAGAAGTGCTCTGCGCTGCTGACCGGCGGATCCGGAATGCAGCTGGGCGGCTATATCGCGGGCCAGACCATTCCCTGCACGAATTGCAGCGAGGCAGAGGTGGTGTACGGCGGTGAGGATCTGCTGCGCTCTACCATTGAAGGCGCACTCAAGGTCATGGATGGGGATATTTATGTGGTCATGACCGGCTGCACTGCCGATATTGTGGGCGACGACACCCACCAGGTAGTGCGGGATTTTCAGGAGCAGGGCTACCCGGTGGTCAGTGTGGAGACCGCGGGCTTCAAGGGGAACAATGTCATGGGTCACAAGTGGGTGGTGGATGCCATCATCCGGCAGTATGTGGGCAAGGTCAAGCCCCAGGTGCGTAAGGGCCTTGTTAACCTGTTTTGCAGTGTCCCGCTGTTTCACCCCTACTGGCGGGGAGATATTCTGGAGCTGAAGCGGATCCTGGAGGCGCTTGGGTTCCAGGTGAACACCCTGTATGGCCCCTATTGCAAGGGTGTCAGCGAGTGGAAGGACATTCCCAATGCGGAGTTCAACCTGTGTATCGGCCCCTGGATCCATCTGGAGACGGTGCAGCTGTGCCAGGAATTGTATGGCACTCCCTATTTCCATTATCCCATTTTCCCGGTAGGCGCAGTACATACCAGCCGGTTTATCCGGGCCCTGGCGGAGTATGCCGGCCTGGACAGACAGATGACCGAGCGCTTCATTCAGGAAGAGGAACGGATCTATTACGACTATTTCAGCAACATTGCAGGCTTCCTGTGTGAGTCCAACATTGCACTGCCCAACCAGGTCCATCTGGTTTCGGAGTCCACCTATGCCCTGGGCTGTGCGGCCCATCTGGTGGACGAGCTGGGCTACGATCCGAAGAGCGTGTGGATCACGGAAAAGACACCGGAGGAGTATCAGCCCCAGGTGGAAGCCTACTTTAACCAGATCGATGACCGGTTCGCCGGACGCATCCACTTTGAGACGGATGGCGGCCGGATCCATGAGGCTTTCCGGGGACAGCACTATCGCCCGTCCAAGGTTTTGGTGATGGGCAGTGCCTGGGAGAAAAAGCTGGCCTCTGAGCTGCGGATCAAGTGGTGTCCCATTTCGGTTCCGCTGTCCGGAAAGGTAGTCATGACCACATCCTTTGCCGGTTATCGAGGCGGACTTCAGTTCCTGGAGGAGACCTATGGCAGTATTTTTGCAATGAATGCGGCAGCGCGGATCAACTCCGCTGCCCACAGCATTTTCTAGAAAGGACGGACAACAACATGGGCAAAAAGCTCAAGCAAATCGCAATTTACGGAAAGGGCGGCATCGGCAAATCCACAACGACCTCCAATATCTCCGCCGCTCTGTCAAAGATGGGCTACAAGGTCATGCAGTTTGGCTGCGACCCCAAAAGCGACTCCACCAACACCCTGCGGGACGGCAAGTACATCCCAACGATCCTGGATACCCTGCGGGCCAACAGCAAGCTCAATGCCAGAGATGTCATCTTCGAGGGCTTCAACGGTATCTACTGCGTGGAGGCAGGCGGCCCTGCACCCGGTGTGGGCTGCGCCGGCCGCGGCATCACCACCTCCGTTCAGCTGTTTAAGCAGCAGCGGATCTTTGAAGAGCTGGATCTGGACTTTGTCATCTACGACGTTCTGGGTGACGTGGTGTGCGGCGGATTTGCCGTTCCCATTCGCGAAGGCATTGCCGAGCATGTCTTTACCGTCTCCAGCTCCGACTTTATGAGCATTTATGCCTCCAACAACCTGATGCGGGGCATTCAGAAGTATTCCAACTCCGGCGGTGCCCTGTTTGGCGGCATCATCGGCAACTCTGTCAATGCCGGATACTCCAAGGATATCCTGGATGACTTTGCTGCCCGCACCGGAACCAACATTGTGGAATATGTTCCCAGAAGCGTGACCGTTACCCAGGCGGAGCTGCAGGGCAAGACCACCATTGAAATGGCTCCCGATTCCGAGCAGGCCCGGATCTACACCCAGCTGGCAAAGAAGATCGCAGAGCATGAGGTCTCCACCGTTCCCAACCCCATGGAGGTGGAGCAGCTGCGGGATTGGGCAGCACAGTGGTCCGAGCAGCTGACGGCTGTGGAAATGGCGACCCATCTGGTCAAGTAACCATGGGCCAGTATAGAATTGCCATTGCTACCTCAGACGGGCAGACGGTGGATCTGCATTTTGGCCATTGCCGGCGGTTTACCATCGTCTGTGTGGATCAGGACAGCGGCAGCTGGGAAATCGAGCAGGTGCGGTGTGTCGAAGGGCCTTCCCAGGAAGGCTATGGACACGACCCAGCCCATTTGGAACAGGTATCGCAGATGCTCAGCGATTGCAGCTATCTGATGACCAGCCGGATCGGCCCGCGTCCTTCAGGGGTTTTGCAGCGGCACGGCATCAGCGTGCTTCAGATCTCCATGCCCATCCGGCCTGCGGTGGAAAAACTCAATGAATACCGAGTTGACTTGTCAAAGCGGAAAAATACAAATCAGAAAGGTGATCAAAAATGAACAAAACAAAAGCGCTTGCACTTTTCCTGGCGGCAGTCCTTGCCGCGGGATCCCTGGCAGGGTGTGGCGGCGGAGCTTCTGAACAGACGACTGCTCCCGCAGCGGCTCCTGAGCAGACCCAGGCCCCGGCAGCCACTGCCGAACAGACTGCCACCGAAGCGGCAGAACCGGAACGTACCCAGGGCGGTACCTTTGTGTTCCCTCTGAACCAGGATATCACCAGCTTCAATGCCATCGGCACCGACGTGATCCCCTTCCGTGCAATTTTTGACCCCATGTACATTGCCGACGAGGGTGAGGTCCGCTACTACCTGGCCGACAGCTACAGCGTCAGCGATGACGGCCTGGAAGTCACCATTAAGCTGAAGGACAACCTGAAGTGGCACGACGGCGAGCCCATCACCGCAGACGACATCCTGTTCTCTTTCCAGGTGGCCAGCATGACTTGGCGGAACCTGAACGGTCAGCCTGTGCAGTACGAGAAGGTGGACGATCTGACGGTCAAGGCCATTCTGCCTATGCCCAACGTGGTGTTCCCCATGAAGCTGGGTGCTGTGACCATCATGCCCAAGCACATGTTTGAGGGTGTGACCGATCTGGAGACCTATCGCCAGTCTGCCAGCCATCAGATCGGCATCGGCAGCGGCCCCTACAAGGTAAAGCAGTGGAACAAGGGTGAGTCTATCGTTCTGGAGCGCTTTGATGATTACTACCGCGGAACCGCTCCCTTCGATACCCTGATCTACAAGATCCTGCCCGATGAAAATGCCCGTGAGGTCGCCTTCCAGAGCGGCGAGCTCAGCTTCAAGACCATTGCAGACGAGCTGCAGTATGCAAGATATTCTGCCGACAGCAAGTACGACACCTATCTGTATGACGAGCACCGCGTCAACTTTGTGGGCTTCAACAAGAACAGCGCCATCACCAGCGACATCCGGGTGCGTCAGGCCATCACCTATGCACTGAACCAGGAAGAGATCGTGTACGGTGCCTTCGGTGAGCATCTGGCCAAGCCTGCAAACTCCATTTTCACCCCCGGCAACCGCTATTATGATCCCAACCGGAGCAGCTATGTCCAGGATGTGGACAAGGCAAAGCAGCTGGCCGACGAGTGTGGCCTGACCGGCAAGACCATCAAGCTGATCTATGATACCAGCTATGTGGGTACCGCAGATGCAGCTCTGCTCATCCAGGAGCAGCTGAAGGCCATCGGTGTGACCGTGGAGGTTCAGGGCTACGACAACACCGGCTTCAACACCCTGTTCTTCAACAGCACCGCCGGCGATTGGGAAATGGGCATCAAGAATTACCCCAGTGCCGGTGACAACTCCGGCCCCGCCTTCATGTTCAAGCAGACCTCTGTCCTGACGGCCAATGCCATCATCAGCGACGAGACTCAGGCTTTGTGGGTCGCTGCAGAGCAGGAGTTTGACCCCGTCAAGCGCGGTGAGCTGTACGCACAGATCGACGACAGCGTGGACGCAGACTATATGCTCTACCGTCTGTCCTTCCCCCAGGTGGGTATCGTTTCCCAGAAGCAGTTCAAGGGCTATGAGACTCTGACCAGAAGCCCCATGTTCGAGGACTGGCTGAACATTTATCCTGTAAAGTAAACGGCATATACACGAAGAGGGTGGTGCGGGGTAACAGCCCTGTCCACCCTTTTTGCAAGTCATTGGAGAAAAGAATGAGAAAGTACATTTGCAAACGCCTTATACAAATGCTGCTTGTTTTGATGGTGGTGTCTGTGGTGTCCTTCTGCCTGATCAAGGCGGCGCCCGGTGACATTCTCATGTCCTACATCACACCCGATACCACACCGGAGGAGCTGGAACAGCTGAAGATCGATCTTGGCCTGGATCAATCCACTGCCCGTCAGTATCTTGCCTGGGCCGGAAATGTGCTGCATGGAAACTGGGGCTATTCTGTGATCAACCACCAGAGCGTGCTGGATCAGATCCTGGATAAGCTGCCTGCCACTGCCGGCCTGATGGGCGCGTCCCTGGTGCTGTCGCTGCTGATCGCCATTCCCCTGGGGCTGCTGTCCGGTGTCAAGAAAAACGGAGTTTTTGATAATATCGTCAGTTTTATCTCCTACATCGGCATTTCGATCCCCAACTTCTGGCTGGGAATTCTGCTGATCCTTCTTTTCTCCCTGAAGCTGGAATGGCTTCCGGCCTCCGGAATGCACAGCATCGGGGTGGAAACCTTTGCAGATCTGGTCAAGCATGCGATCCTGCCCATGATCGTTATCAGCAGCAGCAACATTGCCGTATTTACCCGCTATGTGCGCTCCAATACCATCAGCCAGATGGAGGAGGACTATGTGCTCACCGCAATTTCCAAGGGCAGCTCCCCCACGGGGATCCTGTTTCGCCATGTGATGAAGAACTGCCTGCTGCCTATCATCACCCTGGTGGGCATGAACCTGGTCAGCCTGGTAACGGGATCCTTTATCATCGAGTCGGTCTTTGGCTGGCCCGGACTGGGGACTTTGAGCCTTGCTGCCGTCAGCAGCCGGGATTACCCGCTGATCATGGGAGTGACCATGCTTTCCTGCGTTGTGCTGATTGTGGGAATTTTCCTTTCGGATATTGTGTATACGCTGGTCGATCCCCGGATCAAGTCGGCCGGAAAGGAGTGCTATGAATAGCTTGGCATCGGATACCTGCCTGGAGCAGGACAGCTTCGTCTTTTCCCCTGTAGAGGAAAAGGTGGAAAAAGCCTATTTTCAGCGGAGCTTTTGGAAAACCTTTTGCAGCGGCCTGCGGGCCAATAAGCTGGCGGTTTTGTGCATGGTGTTCCTGGTGATCATTGTGCTCGCCTCGTGCTGCGCCGGACTGTGCCCCTATGATCCCGATGCCACCAGCATGCGGGAGAAATTCCTGCTGCCCAGTGCCCAGCACTGGTTCGGTACGGATCACATGGGCCGTGATTACTTCACCCGCTGTCTCTACGGCGGCCGGGTCTCCATCAGTGTGGGTATTTTCTCCATGGTGGTTTCCATTTTAATTGGCACACTGTATGGCAGCATCAGCGGATTTGCCGGGGGGAAAACGGATGCCTTTATGATGCGGGCACTGGATGTGATAATGTCCATTCCTTCCATGCTGCTGATCATCATTATCAACAGCATGGTGCATACCAGTATGTTCACCCTGGTTTTGATCATTGGCGCCTTTTCCTGGATGGGAGTGGCGCGGATCGTCCGGGCGGAAACGTTGTCCGTCAAGGAGCGGGATTATGTCACAGCTGCCCGGAACCTGGGAGTGTCCGGCGGGGGCATTATCCTGCGCCATGTGATCCCCAATATCGGTGCGCCGATCATTGTGGCCAGTACCATCAATGTGGCCCGGGCGATCCTGATGGAAAGCTCCCTGAGCTACCTGGGCTTTGGTGTCCAGGTTCCCACGGCCTCTTGGGGCAGTATGCTGCAAAATGCCCAGTCCTACATTCTGGATCGGCCGCTGCTGGCAATTTACCCCGGTGTGCTCATTCTGCTCACGGTACTCAGCTTGAATTTCCTGGGGGATATCCTGAGAAACATTCTGGAACCCCGGTTGGTAAAATAGGGGGCGCTTATGGAACCATTGCTGAAAATTGAACACCTGTCCGTCCACTTTCCTACCTATGCAGGGCAGGTGCAGGCGGTGCGGGATGTATCCTTCTGCCTGGAGCCGGGGGAGACCCTGGCCATTGTGGGAGAGAGCGGCTGCGGCAAATCTGTCACGGCCCGGGCCATTATGGGCCTGACACAGCAGACCAAGGGCGTAGTCTCTCCGGAAAGCGCCATCTACTATGAAGGACGGAATATCCTGACCTATTCCCAGAAGGAATGGCAGGACTACCGGGGCGGCGTGTGCGGCATCGTTTTCCAGGATGCCCTGACGAGCCTGAATCCCACCATGAAGGTGGGACGGCAGATCGCAGAAAACATCACCAATCACAAGAAGGTTTCCTCTGCACAGGCGTGGCAGGAGGCCATTGGACTCTTAAAGGCGGTGGGCATTTCCCAGCCGGAAAAACGCTGCCACCAGTACCCCCATGCCTTTTCCGGCGGAATGCGCCAGCGGGTGATGATCGCCCTGGCACTGGCCTGCCAGCCCAAGCTCCTGATCGCAGACGAGCCCACCACGGCACTGGATGTGACCACCCAGGCCCAGATCCTGGACATCCTCAAGCGGCTTCAGAAGGAGCTGGGAATGTCCATCGTGCTCATTACCCACGATTTGGGGGTTGTGGCAGGGATGGCAGCCCGGGTGCTGGTGATGTACGGCGGGCAGATCGTGGAGGAAGGTACCGCCGATGAGCTGTTTATGCACACAAAGCACCCCTATACACGGGCGCTTCTGAAATCCGCCCCCCGCATGGATCTTGCCTGCGGGCAGGAGCTGGTGTCCATTGAGGGGAATCCGCCCATGCTGATCGATCCGCCTGCGGGCTGCCCCTTTGCGCCCAGGTGCAAATACTGTATGAATATCTGCAAACGTCAGCAGCCTGTGCAGTTCGCCTTTGGAGATACCCATAAGGCATCCTGCTGGCTGTATCACCCGGATGCGCCCAAAGTCGATTTGAAGGAGGCGGTGAACCTGTGATCCAAGAGACGAACCCTGTTTTGGAAGTCCGCCATTTGAAAAAATACTTTCCCGCAGGTCAGGGCAAGGTGCTAAAAGCAGTGGATGATGTGAGCTTCTGCATCTATGCAGGAGAGACCCTGGGACTGGTGGGAGAGAGCGGCTGCGGAAAAACCACCTGCGGCCGCACCTGCGCCGGACTGTACGGGAAGACCGACGGACAGGTGCTGTTCCGGGGCAAGGATGTCCATGGCATGAGCCGAAAGGAATACCGGGATTTCACCTGCCGGATGCAGACGATCTTTCAGGATCCCTATTCTTCCCTGGATCCCAAAATGAAGGTGCTGGACATTGTTGCCGAGGGCCTGCGGACCCACAGGCTGTGCGCCAACGCCAAGGAACAGGAGCAGCGGGTCTACGAACTGCTTGCCCAGGTGGGCCTGAGCAAGGAACACGCCAACCGCTATGTCCATGAGTTCTCCGGCGGACAGCGCCAGCGGGTGGGCATCGCCCGGGCTTTGGCAGTGGAGCCTGAGTTCATCGTTTGCGATGAGCCCATCTCTGCTCTGGATGTAAGCATCCAGGCCCAGGTGATGAATCTGCTGAAGCGGCTGCAGCGAGAGAAAAATCTGACGTACCTGTTCATTGCCCACGACCTTTCCATGATCAAGCATATTTCTGACCGGGTGGCGGTGATGTATCTGGGCGCATTGGTGGAGCTGGCACCCACCCAGGAGCTGTATCAGAACCCCAGGCACCCTTATACGGTGGCCCTGCTCTCTGCGGTCCCCATTGCCAATCCGGAATTGGAGCGCACCCGGCAGCGGATCCTTCTGGAGGGAGACGCCCCCAGTCCGATCTCCCTGCCGGAGGGCTGCCGCTTCTGCGGCCGCTGCCGGAAAGCGACCCAAGAGTGCAGGACTTGCAGACCGGAAATGAAAGAGGTGGCACCGGGCCACTTCGTCGCCTGCTTCCACCCGGAGGAGCCGGGAGAAGCCAGGTAGCCCCAGACGACAGTACATACGGATCTTTCAGGCGGATCGCTCCCGATCCGCACCTGATCACACAGTAAAGGAGTAAAACACATGGCAAGAACACTGATTGTATACGATGACGGCAGCCAATTGCTGGAAAAGGCGGCGGATGTGGCCGGCTGCTTTGCATCCCTGGTCAAATGTGTACCGGCATCTCAGGCAGAACGGCTGGATGCGTACCGGAACCTGGTGCTGGTATGCAACGCGGCAGGAGCTTCCCAGACCCTGCTGGCAGTGGCAGCGCAGGCAAAGGAGCACCGGACAGGGCTTCTGATGGTGGGCAGCGGCGCGGGCTGCCGGGAAGACATTGAGGCCGCCCTGGGTCGTCCGCTGATTTGCAGCGCCGGATTGGAAACCGGCTGGCTGGAGGCAGACGGATACTGCGATGGGCTGCTTTGCGCGCTGCACGGCGTCCTGTCTGCGGTGGATGGCCCTGTCAAGACCCTGCCCAGAGAGGAGCTGAAGGCCCGGATTGATGCCTTCGTCCTGCGCCACGATGCCTGCGCTCTGGCTTGTGCATCCGACGGCTTCGTTCGCAATACCGCCCTGGATTTCCGCTATATGGACGGCAATTTCTACATTGTGTCCGAGGGCGGACAGAAATTCCATGCCATCCTGCGGGATCCCAAGGTGAGCCTGCTGATCTATGACAGCCCGAAGCAGGGCGGAAATGTGACAAGCGTCCAGGTGGCGGGCCGTGCCTATCGGGTCCCCATGTGGTCGGATGAATATGTGCAGATTCTGGAAAAGACCTGGGGCAATGTACAGATCCGCAGAAATTCCCTGGTTCGGCTCAATGTGCTGAAGATCATTCCTGATCGGATGGAGTATTTCAGCTATACCCTGAAACCTTTGGATGTGGATCTGAAGCAAACCTACATCCCGGATCATGTGTAAAGGGGGCGGTTTTATAAAGCAGCTGTTGACACCGATCAAGATCGGCTCCCTGGAACTGAAAAACCGGATCGTAATGGCGCCAACCTCCATGGGCCTTCCCTGGGAGGAAAAGCGGGAGTATCTGGGTCGGATCGCGGACGGCGGTGCGGCACTGATCTACCTGGGAGACATGGGGGTGGAACCGCCCATTTTCAGCGTGGATTGCTCTCTGTTTACGCCGGAGGGGAGAGAGCACCTGGCCAGCATCGTAGACCGGATCCACCGGGGCGGAGCCAAAGTGGGTGCCCAGCTTTATCTGTGGGACTATGACATGGCGCAGCTGTGCCAGATGATCCGGCAGGGATGCAGCCGCAGCGAACGGGAATCCTTCAAAAAGGATCATGTGGATGAATATGTGACCCAGATGCCTCTGGAACGGATTCAGGAGATTCTGGATCATTTTGAGCAGGCAGCATCGGTGGTAGAGACACTGGGCTTTGATATGATTCAGGTGCTGGGCGGACACATCCTGAACAGCTTTTCCTCCGGCTATCTGAATCACCGGGAGGATGCCTACGGCGGCGATACCAAACGCCGGGCACAGTTTGCATCCCAGGTGGTCCGGGCCGTGGGCAGAGGGGCACCGGATCTGCCCATTGAATATAAGCTGTCTGTGCATGATGACAGCATCCCCTGCGGAGACGGTGCGCCGGATATTTCCGAGATGGAGATTTTTGTTCCCGAGCTGGAGGCTGCGGGTGTGGATGCATTCCAGGCGGCTTTCAGCAACCGGCAAAACATCATGGATACCGTCCCGGCAAAGAACCATCCCACCTTTCAGGGAGAGGGCTGCTTCCTGTTCGTGTCGGATCAGGTCAAGCGGTTCACCAGGCTTCCTGTCAGCTGCGCAGGCAAGTTCTCGGATCCTCAGTTGGTAGAGGAGCTGATCTGCTCCGGCCGGCTGGATTATGTGGGAATGTCCCGGCAGCTGGTGGCAGACCCCTGCTGGGTAAACAAGGTGGCCCAGGGTCGGGAGGAGAACATCCGCAAGTGCCTGTTCTGCAACGCAGGCTGCCTGGGCAGTCTGCTCAGCCACAAGCCCTTTTACTGTGTCCTGGATGGCAGGCAGACCGAAGGGTAGACCGGCACACGGACAGGTCACATAGTCTTTGCTGCAAATAAAAACGCCCGGCGGGAATGTGCGATCCTGCCGGGCGTTTGATGTTCTTTGATTGTGTGGCGGTGGCTTAATTGTGGTTGTCCATGATCAGCATATTCAGGGACTGCCAGCGCTTCCAGTCCTGAGAGCTGGACAGAAGCTGCTGCTTTAGAGCGTCGTTGGGCTCCAGGGGGGTCAGGGAGACCAGGCACTTGTAGGCGCAGGGGAAGTAGCCCATGCTGGAAATACCGCACAGCAGACCTTCGGTGGTGTTGCGGTAGTCCAGGGGATTGTAGATGTAGATCAGATCCTCGGCAAAGGTGTTGAACTGATTGGCAAAGGAGAACCGGATCAGCATACCGCTGTAGGCAACGCTGCCCTTGTAGAATACCTCCCGGCCATGTCCGCTGCCGCCCAATTCGCCCACAGCCAGGGAAGCACCGTAGCAGTTTTCGCACTGGGGCTCGGCATCAATGTGGATCACACCGCCCTTGAGACGGCGGCATCTGCCGTCGTAAAAGTAGAAGTAAAGCTCCGTTGCCTGGAAGAAGGGGCTCTGCTCCGTGTTGTCCGGCAGGGGGGTGGTGGCGATTTTCCGGGGACAGGCATCCAGAAGCTGCCGGATGTCCACATCCAGGGCTTTGCTGATCTCGTAAAGGGTTTCCACGTCCAGCACAATCTCACCGGCCTCGTACTTACTGAGGCTGGCGCGGCTTT
>ERZ1035006.1580-NODE-1580-length-14655-cov-7.425274_pt1 | contig 14655 bp, 9 predicted proteins | sample MGYA00520694_ERZ1035006 | MGnify/ENA primary metagenome ERZ1035006 (study PRJEB33766, sample SAMN09781746) | gut metagenome | biome: gut microbiome | host: Homo sapiens | place: Madagascar | study: EMG produced TPA metagenomics assembly of the PRJNA485056 data... | reverse complement strand
AGAGAGAGGTAAACACAAGATGGCAGCAATTGATTTAACAAAGTATGGCATCACCGGAACAACGGAGATCGTGCACAACCCTTCCTATGAGATGTTATTCGAGGAGGAGACAAAAGCAGGGCTTGAAGGATATGAAGTAGGTCAGGAGACCGAGCTTGGTGCAGTGAATGTAATGACTGGTATTTACACCGGACGTTCACCCAAAGACAAATATATCGTTATGGATGAGAACTCTAAGGACACTGTATGGTGGACTTCTGACGAGTACAAGAACGACAACCATCCGATGACAGAGGAGACATGGTCAGTTGTTAAGGATCTTGCCAAGAAGGAACTGTGCAACAAGAAACTGTTTGTTGTAGATGCATTCTGCGGAGCAAACAAGGATACACGTATGGCTATCCGTTTCATTGTAGAAGTAGCTTGGCAGGCTCATTTCGTAACAAATATGTTCATCGTTCCTACTGCTGAGGAGTTAGAGAACTTCGAGCCGGATTTCGTTGTATACAACGCATCCAAGGCTAAGGTAGAGAATTACGCAGAGTTAGGCCTGAATTCTGAGACTTGTGTTGCTTTCAATATTACCAGCAAGGAGCAGGTAATCATCAACACCTGGTATGGCGGAGAGATGAAGAAGGGTATGTTCTCTATGATGAACTACTATCTGCCGTTAAAGGGTATTGCATCTATGCACTGCTCAGCAAACACTGACTTAAACGGCGAGAATACAGCAGTATTCTTTGGTCTGTCAGGAACAGGTAAGACTACACTGTCTACCGATCCCAAGCGTCTTCTGATCGGTGATGATGAGCACGGCTGGGATGACAACGGCGTATTCAACTTCGAGGGAGGCTGCTACGCAAAGGTTATCAATCTGGATAAGGAGTCTGAGCCTGATATCTACAATGCAATCAGACGCGACGCTCTGTTAGAGAACGTTACCGTAGATGCAGACGGCAAGATCGACTTTGATGATAAGAGCGTGACAGAGAATACACGTGTATCTTACCCGATCAACCACATTGAGAATATTGTACGTCCCATTTCTTCTGCTCCGGCAGCAAAGAACGTGATCTTCCTGTCAGCAGATGCATTTGGAGTGCTTCCTCCGGTATCTATTCTGACTCCTGAGCAGACACAGTACTACTTCCTGTCAGGATTTACAGCAAAGCTTGCAGGTACAGAGCGCGGAATCACCGAGCCTACACCTACTTTCTCAGCTTGCTTCGGTCAGGCATTCTTAGAGTTGCATCCGACCAAGTATGCAGAGGAGCTTGTTAAGAAGATGGAGAAGAGCGGAGCAAAGGCTTATCTTGTAAATACCGGATGGAACGGAACCGGCAAGCGTATCTCTATCAAGGATACTCGTGGAATCATCGATGCTATCTTAAACGGTGATATCAAGAACGCTCCGACCAAGACGCTTCCGATCTTCAACTTCGAGATCCCTACCGAGTTAAACGGTGTAGATACAGGTATTCTTGATCCCCGTGACACTTATGCAGATGCTTCTGAGTGGGAGACCAAGGCAAACGATCTGGCAGATCGTTTCGTTAAGAACTTTGCAAAGTATGAGGGTAATGATGCAGGTAAGGCACTTGTTTCTGCCGGCCCTCAGAAGTAATTGATTCAAAAAAATTTGCAGATGTGAAGTTTTTCCATTGCGAATTACCAGGTATTAAGTTATAATTTTGTCAGACACTATAGATGAAACGATAACAACATGCATGTAATGCCTGGGATGTACGACAACTCTTGTTATTTTGAACCTACATTTACTTTAAACGGGATTCTTATATGAACTTGTGGATGTCATGCCTTATCTACGGATCAGAGGAAGGCAGAAGCAAGACTGCGGTTACCCACCTAGCAAGCGCGCTAGGAGTCAAAATACAAGAAACGGCATTTCGGGTTTTTACAAAAGATGATACTTGAAGGAACAAATGAGAAACAGATTTTTTCTGTGAAATACAAAGGCTTATACAATAGATTTCATGTTATACGGAGATCTATTGCCATGATAAGAAGCTGCAGATAAAAACTGCAGCTTCTTTTTCTAGTTATATATAAATATGAAATATCAGAAAGTAGATCGATCTCATGAGAAATAACCGGATGCCTGTCCATAATCAATACAAAAATCAAGTTGTCTTAGCGAGTCTGTGTGGAGTCTGCGTGCTGCTGATTGTAGCCATATTTTTTATCAGCAACCATGCGTCAGCGGAGAGCCGTGATGGTGGTGATACCGTGACGGTGGCGCAGGTGGAGGATGCATATGCATTTTTACATCAGCCGCAGGCTGTGACCGAGGCAGCCAGACAGTTGGATGAACCGTGTACTTATGGCAGGTATCAGAATTTTCTGGAATATCTGAACGTGTGGGATGCGGCAGATCTGCAACAGTTATTGGACTGGAAAGCAGATCAGGATAAACCATTGTCCTCCACGCAGCTCGCCCGGACTTCGGCACAGGTGGCGGAGCTGTTTGAGACTGCGGTATATGATTCTTATGATCCGGTGCAGTCTGCGGCGGCTGATATTCAGAGTGGGACAGATGTACATATGCCAGATGTGAATGCATCGACGAAGATCCGTGTATTGCTGCTTCAGGATGGTGCATGTGTGGGAAAGCATGTATATGCATCAGCCAATGCACCTTATACGGTGACATTTCATGGGCAGACCAGACAGAAAAAGAAGCACAAGGTGACCGGAACAGGCCAGCTTCATCTGCAGACCGGAGAATCAGCAGTGATCTCGTCTGAGGATGGGCAGGTCTATCTGGCCAACAAGGATGGTTCACGCAGGACGCTCGGGTATCATGGCGATCTGAGGATCACACGCTATGCGGAAGGCTATGCGGTTGTAAATATCGTTCCGATTGAGGACTATCTGTGTAGTGTGGTGCAGAGTGAGATGCCGGCTTATTTTGAGGAGGAGGCACTCAAGGCACAGGCTGTCTGTGCCAGAACCTATATTGCGATGCAGCTGATGCAGGATAATTATCCGCAGTATGGGGCCGATGTGGATGATTCTGTCCGGTATCAGGTATATAACCGGACGGCACCGGATATGCGTGTGGTGGACGCTGTACGTGCAGTATATGGACAGATACTGGCAAAGGATGATCTGCCTGCTGAGACCTACTTTTTTTCTACTTCGACAGGAATGACGAGTGGAAGGGAACTGTGGGGAATGCCGCAGCTCGACTATCTGCAGCCGGTTCGGGGCAATGCAGACCGGTCGGTAGTGGATCTATCGGAGGAAGAAGCATTCCGCGTCTATATCGGTGAACAGATCCAGTCAGATTATGATTATGGGAGCAGTTATTACAGGTGGAAAGCGGTATTGAAACCGGATGAGGAGGAACTGCGGGTAGAGGTTCTGGAACGGAATTCCTCAGGCGCAGTGACCAGGCTGCGTATCTGTACGGATCAGGGAAAGCGGGAAATTACCAATGAGCATGAGATCCGTGAACAGCTAGGCAGGTGGATGTGTGACCTGCGTGATAAGGACGGAGCAGAACTTCCGGTCACGGAACTGCTGCCGAGTGTCTATTTTTATGTGCAGCCGGTCGAGGATGGGATCGTTCTGTTCGGCGGAGGACTGGGCCACGGTATCGGTATGAGCCAGTATGGGGCAAACGGCTGTGCACAGGACGGAATGACGATGGAGCAGATACTGCAGACCTATTATCCGGGTACGCAGTTGTACCAGTTATATACATAAAACGAATCGTAACTGTTCAGTACCCTCACAGTTACGAGTCAAAATGCATTCCAAATCACCTTCGGTGATGGCATTTTGACTTGTATGCCTCGGGATTTTGGCAAAAAACATGCCAAAAACACCTCGCGGATACTACCGTCTGAACAGTTACAACGAATCTATATAATAGAAGAAAGCAATATAGAAGAAAGCAGATAGAAAATAGCAGACAAAAAAATTAGATAGGAAAATCAGATAGGAAAATCAGATTGGAAAATCAAATAAAACGCGAGGATACTACATGAAGATAATCAGGGAAGTACAGGAATTTATGGGGGCATGCAAGGAGGATGATGTGACTGCGTATGCGGCACAGTCGGCCTATTTTACGTTGTTATCACTGATTCCGTTTATGCTTTTTTTTGGCGCGATGCTCAAATATACACCGGTTTCGCTGGATTTTCTGACGAAAGGTGTGTCATTATTATTGCCGGATTATATTGCGGCCTTTCTGGTCAGCATCATCCGGGAGACGTATGAGACATCGGTCGGGCTGATATCGATCTCGGCGATCGTTGCGATCTGGTCTGCGGGAAAAGGCATTCAGTATCTGACAGACGGATTGAACCGGATGTATGACTTACAGGAGACGCGCAACTGGCTGGTACTTCGTTTCTGGGCAGTGATCTATACCTTTGTTATGATCTTTTCGATCATACTGATGCTGGTGTTGTTCGTGTTTGGCAGGACATTGCAGCGCTGGCTGGTGCAGTATGTGCCGGCGATTGCGGATCTTACGAGTGTGTTGCTCCGGTTGAAGAGCCTGATCGGTATCGGAGGGCTGACCTTCATTTTTGCACTGTTTTATTGGGCGTTTCCGAACCGCAGAGGCGCAGGCGGTTCGCGTATTACTTATGTCCGTCAGCTTCCGGGTGCATTTATCTGCGCAGTGGCGTGGTATGTATTTTCGTTTGGTATATCCATATATGTAGAATATTTTCATGGCTTTTCGAGCTATGGCAGCCTGACAACCATTGTACTGATCATGTTCTGGCTGTATATCTGTATGTATATTCTCATGGTGGGGGCAGAAGTCAACCACCTGTATGGGGAGCGGATATTTATGTATCTGGGACGTAAAAGGAAGCACGCAAAAAATTAGCCGCATGATGTCGGATCATAGCATGTGCGGATGAATCATTAACAGAATCAGAAAATCGGGTGTAGTGTATGAAGGGTATGTTATTGCTAAAGAAAAAAAGAGGTGTCGGATTGTGGCTGCTGTTGATCTGCATGGTCAGTATATTGTGGCAGGTGACTCCGGCAGAAGCCGAAGAACAGAAGACGGTGAGGGTCGGTTATTACGAAGCCGAGGGCTTTTTAGAGGGAGCTTCTGATGATGAGATAAAGACCGGATACGGCTATGAGTGCATGCAAAAGGTCGCATCTTACACCGGATGGAAATATGTGTATGTCTATGGTTCTTATGAGGAATTAATCGAACAGCTGCAGGCAGGAACGATCGATCTGCTGGCAGGGGTGACTTATCAGTCAGATCTGGCAGCCCGGATTGATTATTCGGATATCGCACTGGGCAAGGATACGCGTGGGATCTATTATTTCTGTACGGTGAAAAACCGCCCGGATCTGAAAGAAGAACTACAGTATGCACAGACACAGATCAACACCTATCAGCCGGATTATTATCAGATGCTGAGTGAAAAGTATGGATTGAATCAGAAGATCCGGCGTCCACTCACGGCTGCGGAGACCGAATGGCTTGCTTCGCATCAGGTGCTGCGTGTCGGTTATATGGAGGATTATTTCCCATACAGTGGTACCAATGATGCGCATGAGGCGACCGGCATCATGCGTGATGTGATGACAGAGCTGTTGCAGCGGCTGGGCATATCGGATCAGATTGAGGTTCGTTATACTGGATACAGGGATTATCAGACGATGATTGCAGGGCTGCGCAGCGGACAGACGGATCTTGTATTTCCGGCGAGTGGAGCCATGTGGTATGCGGAACAGAATGGGATTATGCTGTCGACATCGGTGATCTCCTCAGGAATGAATCTGGTCTATACGAACAGCTATGATGATGATACGGTAGCTGCCATTGCAGTCAATAAAAACAATATGATGCAGTACTATTATACGATCACGGAATACCCGGATGCGAAGATTGTATCCTGTGAATCCGTCGACCAGTGTCTGAAGGCCGTCATAGAGGGCAGGGCAGGCTCGACCATCATCAATTCACTGCGTACCAGCATGGTACTCCGCAACAGTGACTACAAGGAGATGATGACGAGGCAGATGATGCGGTCGGATGACCGCTGCTTTGCAGTGTTATCCGGTAACTCAGTTTTGCTGGGGCTGCTCAATTATGGTCTGGAACTGCTCGACAATGATTTTGCACTGAATTGTTCTTATAAATATGCGGATGATGTGTACCAATACTCGATCACAGACTGGATTGCAGGGCATATCTCCGTGGTGGTCACACTGGCTGTGTTATTGTTTATGCTGGTCATCGTGTTCTTTGTTCTTCGCTCGAGAAATCTGAGGGCACAGGCGGTAGAGGCAAAACGGCATAAAAAGGAACTGGCAGATGCGCTTGAGGTGGCTCAGCATGCAAATGAGGCAAAGACGAATTTCCTGAACAATATGTCGCATGATATCCGTACACCGATGAATGCGATCATCGGTTTTACGTCACTGGCGGTCACACATATTGATAATAAGGAACAGGTGAGGGACTATCTGGACAAGATCATGACATCGAGCAGCCATCTGTTCAGTCTGATCAATGACATGCTGGACATGAGCCAGATTGAGAGTGGGCAGATGAAGCTCGAGGAAAGTGAATGTTATCTGCCTGCTATCATTCATGATTTGAAAACTATGCTGCAGACGGATGTGTGTTCGAAACGTTTGGATTTCTTCGTCGATACGGTCGATGTCGTGGATGAAAATATCATCTGTGACAAGCTGCGGCTGAACCAAGTACTGCTTAACTGCATGAGCAATGCGATTAAATTTACCAGACCGGGAGGAACAGTCGGTATCCGTATGATTCAAAAACCAGGTGCACCGGATGGTCAGGCATATTTTGATTTTGTCGTCACAGATAATGGAATCGGTATATCTCCTGAATTTATCGAGCATATGTTCGAGCCGTTTGCACGTGAAGAAAATTCGACCGTGAGCGGTATACCGGGTACAGGACTTGGTATGTCGATCACAAAATATATAATTGACATGATGGGAGGAACGATCTTAGTCAAGAGTGAAAAAGGAGTCGGTACGGAGATTACCGTATCGCTGGCTTTCCGTCTGGGCAGTAATCCACACCGTGCGGAGACCGGAAATGAGCCCCCGGAATTGCTTTGAAAATAGACTTGCAGTTTTAGATGAGCTGTGCTAAGATGAAAAAGAATATTGAGAAAAATGCATAGATGGCGCAAAGTAGCCGCATACACGACTGACAGAGAGAAGAAGCTGATGGCTGAGAGCTTCTTTCAGAACACGTATAACTGGTGAAATTTCACGCCGGAGCAGCACAGGTGAATCAGGCTGGAAATAGATAGGATACAGCAGCGAGACAGTAGCCTGTGACGTGGCACACGTTACGTGTATCAGAGAGCCCGTACTTCCGGATGGATGTAAACGGGAAGATGGGTGGTACCGCGGAATGATTTCGTCCCAGAATCGATGTTGATTCTGGGGCGTTTTTTATGACTAAAAAAGGAGAGAACGATCATGAAAGAGAAACTACAGAAAATCAGAGAACATGCAATCGCTGAGATTGAGAATTCAGACGGTTTGGACAAGTTAGGAGAAGTGCGAAATGCCATTCTCGGAAAAAAAGGTGAATTGACGGCCGTATTAAAAGGTATGAAGGATGTACCGCCGGAGGATCGTCCAAAGGTTGGCCAGTGGGTAAACGAGACGCGTGAAGCGATCGAGACGGTACTTGATGAGTGTACAAAAAAACTGGAGGCAGAGGCACTCCGACGTCGTTACGAGGCAGAAAAGATCGATGTGACAATGCCTGCTGTCAAAAATGTAAAGGGCAATCTGCATCCGATCACACAGGTGCGCAATCAGCTGACAGACATTTTTGCATCCATGGGATTTGAGGTATACGAAGGAACTGAGATCGAGACCGATTATTATAATTTTACCGCATTAAACACACCGCAGGATCATCCGGCACGCGATATGCAGGATACATTTTATCTGTCACCGGAGTATCTGCTGCGTACACAGACATCTGCAGGCCAGATCCATGTCATGGAAGCCAAGAAGCCCCCGATCAAGATCATTTCCCCCGGAAAAGTATTCCGTTCGGATGATGATGCGACACATTCACCGATGTTCACACAGATGGAAGGTCTGGTAGTCGATAAGGGGATCACATTGTGTGATCTGAAGGGCATGTTGGAGGCACTTGTGAAAAAGATCTTTGGAAAACAGGTGACGACGAGACTTCGTCCTTCATACTTCCCGTTTACGGAGCCTTCCGTAGAGGTCGATGTGAGCTGCTTCCAGTGCGGCGGCAAGGGCTGCAAACTGTGTAAGGGAACCGGATGGATTGAAGTGCTCGGTGCTGGTGTGGTCAATCGCAAGGTGCTCGAGGGCTGCGGCATCGATACGGATGAGTATAGTGGTTTTGCATTTGGTATCGGTATTGAGCGGATCGCTATGTTAAAGTATGGTATTAATAATATCAAGTTGTTATTCGAGTCTGATCTGCGTGTATTAGATCAGATCGATGATTAATTCGGATTTTGGGATATAGAATAAAGGAGGCAAATCATGTTAGCACCGTTAAGCTGGTTGAAAGAATATGTAGATATAGATGTAACACCCAAGGAACTGGAGGAGAAGCTGTTCTCCTGTGGTTTTGAAGTAGAGGAACTGATCGAGGTCGGAAAAGATATCTCCGGCGTTGTCGTAGGCCTGGTTGAGAAATGTGAGCAAATCCCGGATACGCATCTGAGCCTGTGTGAGGTAAATGCCGGAGCACACGGCACATTCCAGATCTGCTGTGGCGCAGACAATGTATGTGCAGGAAAGAAGTTCCCGCTTGCACTCGTTGGCGCGACCGTTTATGCAACTGCAAAAGATCACGTGACCATCGAGGGTGTGATGACGATTAAAAAGGGAAAGCTGCGTGGATATGAGTCATTTGGTATGCTCTGCTCCGGAACCGAACTGGGACTGAATGAGGATCTGTATCCCGGAGCCGGTTACAATGGTCTGCTCGTGTTACCCGATGATGCAGAGATTGGCGCAGATGTAAAGCCGATCCTGGGAATGGATGACTGGATCTTTGATATTGCGATCACAGCCAACCGACCGGACTGCCAGAGCATCTACGGCATCGCGCGTGAAGTCGCTGCCGTCTTAAATAAGCCCTGTAGGGAGCTGGCACTGGACTATACCGAGACTGAGGTAGCGAGAGAAGGATTTACCGTCACTGTAGAAGCACAGGATCTGTGTCCCCGTTATATTGCGCACTATGTGTATGATGTTCATATCGCTCCTTCTCCGGCATGGATGCGCCGCAGACTGGCACTGGTTGGCATAGGTTCGATCTCCAATGTCGTAGATATTACCAACTATATTTTAAAAGAGCTCGGACAGCCGATGCACGCATTTGACGGAGCATTCTTAAAGGGCAATGCGATCAATGTCAGACGTGCACAGGATGGCGAGAAAATCACGACACTTGATGAGAAGGAGTTTGCATTAAATGAGTCGAATCTGGTCATCTGTGATGGTGAACGTCCGGTAGCACTCGCCGGTATCATGGGTGGTCTGAACTCTGAGATCCTGGACAGCACGAATGAGGTGATGTTTGAGGCTGCCAAATTCATGCGTGACAATATCCGCAAGAGTTCACGTGCGCTTGGACAGGCATCCGATTCCAGTGCGATGTATGCCAAGGGTGTCTATGAGTATACGACTGTGATGGCGATGAAGCGTGCACTGCATTTGATCGAGGAACTGGATTGTGGAAAGGTATCTGCGACCCATGTAGAAGTAAATACCGGCAATTCCATTGAGCCGAAGGAAATGAAGGTCAGTGTGAAAAAGGTCAATGGTGTGATCGGTATTGATGTGCCTGAAGCTGATATGCTGCGCATCCTCACAGACCTGAATTTTGCACCGCAGATCAACGGAGATGAGCTGACTTTACAGATTCCGGCATACCGTGAAGATATGGATTCTTATCCGGATGTAGCCGAGGAAGTGATCCGTATGTACGGCTATGACCATGTGACACCGACCTTTATGCCGACTGCGCAGGTGACACTGGGTGGACTGAACCTGAAGCAAAAGTCTGAACTGAAGATCAAGGAGGCGCTCTGCGCGGCAGGTGCTTTCGAGGGAATCCATTATTCCTTCTTCTCACCTTCTGACCTGGATCTGTTATGTCTGCCGGAGGATGCGCCGGAGCGCCATGCAATCAGGCTGATCAACCCGATCAACATTGATCTGTCGCTGATGCGTACCACATTGGCACCGCAGATGATGCATGCGATCGCCAGAAACCAGAAGAAAGGTATTCTCGAGGGACGTATTTTTGAGCTTGGCAATATTTTCGTTGCAAAGGATCTGCCGCTCACCGCATATCCGGATGAGCGCGAGACATTGTGTGTCGGTGTATTCGGGGAGAATGAGTCTTTTTATACGTTAAAGGGATTGGCAGAAGTGGTTGCAAAGACACTGGGTGTGACCTTTACCTATGAGGTTGCCATGAAACCGTATCTGCATCCGTATCAGACGGCAGAGATCTTCTGCGAGGGAATCCGTGTCGGATATCTGGGCAAGGTATCTTATGAGATTCAGGATGAACTGGATATGCGTGTGCAGGCATTTGTGATGGAACTGGATGTGCGTGAACTCAGCCAGTGGTACGGTAAGCCGCAGGTATTCCGGCCGCTGCCGAAGTTCCCGGAAGAAAAGCGTGATTTCGCATTTGTTGTAGATAAGGATATTACCTGTGCGCAGATCGAGAACGGCATCAAAGAGTCCTGCAAATATGTCACAGATGTAGAATTGTTCGATGTCTATGAAGGTATCCAGCTCGGACCGGATAAGAAGAGTATGGCGTTTTCTGTTGTATTTACACCGGCAGATGAAGAATTTACAGGTGAGATGATGGATGGATTTGTCAAGAAGATCCTGAAGAATCTCGAACGCACGTTACAGGTTACACTGCGTGCCTAGTGGGGAATCAAATGATGCAAGAAACAAATATGGATGTAAAAGATTTTTATTATGACCTGCCGCAGGAGCTGATCGCACAGGATCCGCTGGAGGATCGTTCGAGCTCCAGACTGCTTGTACTCGGAAAAGAGGATGGGTCGATCCGGCATGAGGTATTCCGCAATATTACACAGTATTTGAATCCCGGTGACTGTCTGGTCATAAATAATACGAGGGTGATTCCCGCGCGCCTGTATGGCGAGCGGGAGAATACCGGTGCCGCGATTGAGATCCTGCTGTTAAAACGCAAGGAAAATGATATCTGGGAGACGCTGGTCAAACCGGGGAAAAAGGCAAAAGTAGGTACCAGGATCCTGTTTGGCGGTGGAATTTTAGCCGGCGAGGTCATAGAGGTTGTAGAGGATGGCAATCGTCTGATCCAGTTTACCTATGAGGGTATTTTTGAGGAGATTTTAGACCAACTCGGACAGATGCCACTGCCGCCGTATATTACGCATACGCTAAAAGACAAGAATCGTTATCAGACAGTCTATGCAAAATATGACGGATCTGCGGCTGCACCGACAGCAGGACTGCATTTTACGCCGGAGCTGCTCGAAGAGATCCGTGCAAAAGGCATCAAGATCGCGGAAGTGACGCTACATGTCGGGCTCGGTACATTTCGTCCGGTGAAGGTTGAACATGTGCAGGATCACCATATGCATTCGGAATATTATCAGGTGACAGCGGAAGCAGCACAGCTGATCAATGAGACAAAGCAGTCAGGCGGCAGGGTGATCGCCGTTGGTACGACGAGCTGCCGCACACTGGAATCAGCAGCCGGACCGGATGGGACACTGACAGCAAAAAGCGGGTGGACAGATATCTTTATCTATCCCGGTTATCAGTTCAAGGTGATTGATGCACTGATTACGAATTTCCATTTACCTGAATCGACCTTAGTCATGCTTGTGAGTGCACTGGCTGGCAGAGACCATATTATGAATGCATATGAGGAGGCAGTGAGGGAACGTTACCGGTTTTTCAGCTTTGGTGATGCGATGTTTATCAATTAATGAACCTACCGGAATCAAAAGGCAACAAAAATAGACATGCGTCTCGCATGTCTATTTTTGTTGTCAGTATTCATTTATCGGACAGATATTTTTTTTAAAGATTCATAAAACTCGGGATAGGAAATCACGACGCTGTCTGCGTTGAGAATCGTCGTAGGTTCATCGCACATGAGTCCGGCGACTGCAAATGACATCGCGATGCGGTGATCGAGATGCGAATCAATCACTGCGCCGTGAAGTGTACGCCCACCATGGATGATCATGCCATCGTCAGTAGCAGCCGCATCTGCGCCCATGGCACGCAGACCTTCCACTACAGTATCGATACGGTTGGATTCCTTGACTTTGAGTTCCTGCGCATTCCGGATGACTGTATCGCCGTCTGCAAAGCATGCGAGTACTGCAATGACCGGGATCTCATCGATCAGGGTGGGGATCAGATCACCGGCTACAGTCGTGCCGTGCAGTGAGCTGCTGCGCACGATCAGGTCACACACCGGCTCGCCGGAGATGTTTCGTATATTCTCACGGACGATGTCAGCGCCCATTGCCTCGGCCACACGCAGAATACCGTCACGTGTCGGATTGATGCCGACATTTTTTAATACAAGCTCAGAGCCTGGAACAGCGAGTGCCGCTGCGATCCAGTAGGCGGCAGATGAGATGTCTCCGGGAACGGCGATCTTTTGTCCGGTCAGCTTTGGTTCAGGATGAATGGCAGCTGTCACACCGTTCGTCTCTACCTGTGCACCGAAGCCGGAGAGCATGAGCTCGGTATGGTTCCTGGAGAGCGCAGGTTCTGTCACGGACGTGATGCCATCTGCATAGAGTCCGGCGAGCAATACACAGGACTTGACCTGGGCAGAAGCGACCGGTGACTGATAGGCGATGCCGTGCAGATGTCTGCCGGTGATCTCAAGCGGTGCACAACCATTGTTATGTAAACTGATAATATCAGCACCCATCTGCGTAAGCGGATCAATGATGCGCTTCATTGGGCGCTTCTGGATCGAAGCATCCCCATTTAAAGTCGAAGTAAAGGTCTGACCAGCGAGAATCCCACTGATCAGGCGTGTGGTCGTGCCGCTGTTGCCGACATCGAGCATCTGTCCTGGCTGTGTGAGCCCGTGAAGTCCGACTCCGTGGATCAGGACACGGTCTGTGTGGTTCTCAATCGGGACACCCATCGCCTGAAAACAGGAGATGGTAGACAGACAATCTGCCCCCTGTAAGAAGTTTGTGATCTCCGTCGTACCGTCTGAGAGTGCGCCGAACATGATGGCACGGTGGGAGATTGATTTATCGCCCGGAATCGCGAGTTCTCCGCGTAATCCGGCAGATTTTGTGAGCTGCATATCCATAATCTGTGTATTCCTTTCATTTTCCGTTTGTATTTAGGCGCTTGTGAAACTATTTATATTTTTTAGATTTCACATTTTTATGGGATCAGATCCGCTGTACATGTTGAGCTGACCCATCTAGCGCTCATATACTGTGTAATGGTATTTACGCAGTAGTTCAACAGATTTCTGCAACGAATCGGCGTCATACATTTCCAGACGCAGCACACCATCCTCGAATTCACGGTTGTGGATGATACCGATATTTTTGATGCTGAGATTGTTGCTGGCGAGGATCGTAGCGATCGTAGCGATACCTCCGGCTTCATCGATCAGGTCACAGTACAGTTCAAATACCTTTTTCAAGGGTCCGGACTTGTTGATCGTGAGCGAATCCCGGTAGTCCTTGGCAGACTGGAAAAAACCATGGATCGAAGAACCGTCCGCATCTGCGATCTCGGCACGGATATGAGCCAGCTGGTCACTGAAGCGATCCATGATCTCTAAGATCTGTGCGCGGTTAGACAGACAGATGCTTTCCCACATGACTGCAGAGGATGAGGCAATGCGCGTGATATCACGGAAACCGCCGGCGGCGATCGTTTTCATCGTTTCATGTTCATCGTCCTGTTGTTCGACCAGATTGACGAGGCTTGCGGCGACAATATGCGGCAGATGGCTGATGGTAGCAGTCGCGTGGTCGTGTTCCGTATAGTCGAGTACCATAGGAATCGCGCCAAGTGCACGTACCAGTTCAGTCAGCTCCGTTACTTTGCCGGCAGGGCTGAGTGGTGTCGGTGTGATGATATAGTAGGCATTCTCCAGAAGATATGCAGTCGCATTCGCATAGCCGGTCTTTTCAGAACCGGTCATCGGATGACCGCCGATAAAACAATGTTCGAGTCCTTCGCGTGCAGCTGCCGCATGGATGTCTGATTTGACACTGCCGACATCTGTGAGAACCGCGCCTTCTTTCAAATATGGTTTGATCTCTTTTAAATATTGCAGATTCTGTTGAACCGGAGTACATAAAAAGATCAGGTCACAGTCGCCGATATCAGCGAGTGACAACTGGGTATTGTTTTCAATCGTGTGATCTTCATATGCTTCTGTCACGGTAGACAGATGGCCGGATGTCGCATAGAGCTTCTTCTCCGGATAGATACGTTTTAATGTTTTTGCGATCGAGCCCCCGATCAGACCGAGACCGATAAAACCGATTTTCTCAAAAGACATAGCAATCTTCATTCCTTTCGCTGTTTGTCAATTGTCCAAAACAATATAACTCTAGTATAACACAAAAC
>ERZ1035006.1578-NODE-1578-length-14688-cov-26.162509_pt1 | contig 14688 bp, 9 predicted proteins | sample MGYA00520694_ERZ1035006 | MGnify/ENA primary metagenome ERZ1035006 (study PRJEB33766, sample SAMN09781746) | gut metagenome | biome: gut microbiome | host: Homo sapiens | place: Madagascar | study: EMG produced TPA metagenomics assembly of the PRJNA485056 data... | reverse complement strand
CGTTTATCATGTGCGCATGCTTCGCCACTTGCTATTTGGCTCAAAACCGCGCAGATATTTTTCTGGATTTTGAACACCCTACGTAAATATACTGCTTTTATCCCAAAGAGAACTTTAATGATAGGAAAACAGCATTGGGGATTCCAGAAATCCTTTACAATGTCATCTACTCGCGGCCGCGCGTAGCACGAACGGCGGCCGCAAGTAGCGTTACCTGCGGCCGCGAGTAGCACGAATCGCGGCCGCGGGTAGCAGACTTCTTCTTAGCCTGGCGAATAACCCTCACTTTGCGAGCAAAGTGAGCTACAGTGCTTCGCCCCAGGCCTCCGCTGAAGAATGTCCGCACATCGCCCTTTGCTGCGATGCCACACTCGCTATGCTAATAGGCCAGAAACCGCGCTATCAGCCAGCGCTTCAGCGCCGACTTTCCCTTCCACGTATTATCGCGAACGGAAATAAATTAGTAAATTTGCCAGAAAGTTCAGCAAATCTTATTATCCATGGCTCAGAGATTCGAACAGACACAGACGCAAACCCAAACGCAGCAGTTGTCAACGCTACAAGTGGCGTTGGCAGGACTGGTGCAGCTCCCCATCGAACAACTGGGGGAGCGTGTGCGCAACGAACTCGTTGACAACGCGGCGCTCGAAGAGAGCTACGGCGACGGCGACGAGCATTTCGGCAACGAGACCGACTCTATGCGCGACGGCGACAACGGCGGCAGTGATGCCGCCGATGAGGAATGGGGACCGGGAGAGGCCAGCGACATCCGCGACTCGATCAGCGACTATGCCAACGCCGACGATGTGCCCGACTATCTGCAACAACGGGCCGACGATGCGCGTGAACGACACGAGATGCCGCTCACAGGGGGATCTTCGGCCTATGAAGACCTCACACGGCAAATCGGAGAGCACGACCTCAACGACCACGAGCGCGAAGTCATGGAATATCTCATCGGTTCGCTCGACGACGATGGTTTCCTGCGTAAGGACTTGTATGCCATGGCCGACGAACTGGCCATCTACCACAACATCGACACCAACGAGGAGGAACTGAAACGCCTGTTGCACATTCTCCAGACGTTCGACCCACCCGGCATCGGCGCACGCTCGCTGGAAGAATGCCTGACGCTCCAACTGGAAAGCCCCGAACAGCAATCGCCCCACAAGAAACGCGCCCTGGAGGTGCTGAAGCAGTGCTTCAAGGAATTTGCCTCCAACCGCTGGGACCTCATCGCGCAAAAACTCAACATGGAGAAAGAGGAAGCGGAAGCGGTGCGCCATCTCCTACAACACCTCAACCCGCGCCCCGGCGCTCAGCTCGGCAGCGGCGCGGAAAGCATGGCGCAGAGCGTCACCCCCGACTTCTATGTCACCGTGGGGAAAGACGGACTGCCGGAGGTGGAACTCAACCAAGGCGATGTGCCGGAACTGCGCGTGAGCCAGGCGTTCCGCGATTCCATCAAACAATATGCCTCGAGCCGCCACGCGCTCTCGCGCGAACAACACGACGCTTATGTTTATGCCAAGCAGAAAGTGGATGCCGCGCAAACCTTCATCGGGCTCATCGCGCGTCGCCGACAGACGCTGATGGCCGTGATGCAGGGCATCGTGGATTTCCAAACGGAATTTTTCGTTGAAAACGACGATGAGACCTTCCTCCGCCCGCTGACGCTGAAAGATATCGCGCAGAAGGTGGGCGTGGACATCTCCACCGTGTCGCGCGTCACCAATAGTAAATATGTGCAGACCGACTACGGCATCTATCCTCTGAAATTCTTCTTCTCTTCGCAGTTCACCACCGAAGACGGCGACGAAATGTCGGCACGCCAGATACGCAACGCCATCCGCGACATCGTTGACAAGGAAGACAAGGCCCACCCTTATTCCGACGAGACACTCACCAGTCTGCTTGCGAAAGAGGGATTCAAAGTGGCACGACGGACGGTGGCAAAATATCGCGAACAACTGGGCATCCTCAGCACGCGCCTGCGCCGCGAGAGATAGGATAAAGAACAGGGAGGTTGCGCCGCTGCCCCTGAAAGGGGCGCATATTCCAGGATAGGGGCTTGCCCCTATCTCTCGTCGTAGCTCATCGATTCTCGCTTCTGCCCCTGTAAGGTAGGGTGTTCAAAATCCAGAAAAAATCCCGCACGATTTTTGACCAAATAAACGCTATAACTCACTGATATTCTGCAACAATTATATGCATAATGTATCGGAATGGAAATCCTGCACGATTTTAAAATTGCAGTTTGTTGATTTACTGTTAGTTAGGTATCTATTTTTGGAATAATTTGGACATGAAAATTATGAGGATTTTGAACACCCTACCTGTAAGGGGCGCATATCGTTGGCGGGGCTTGCCCCGCAATAAAATACAAGTGACGAAGCATGCGCACATGACAAACGAACAAAGCGCGAAAAGGAGCGCCCTGAAAGGGCAGCCAGTTCACAGCCCAGGGCAACGCCCTGGGTATCAATACATAAACGCCACGCCCTGTAAGGGCAAAAGTATGGGCGAATGGTTGACTTTTACTTTTGCCCTTACAGGGCGTAGGAACGGGGAACACGGTACCCAGGGCGTTGCCCTGGGCTCTGGACTTGTTGGGCTTTCAGCCCGCCCAGGGCCGCAGACAAGGCTCTTTCCGCACAATCTCCATCAACTTAATATTTCCATTTTGAACACCCACTTTAAAGCATTCTATGACCAACAGATATCTCATATTGACGGCGCAAGTCATCTCCGTGGTGTTCTCGCCATTCTATTTGCCAGTCGTGGCCTTCGTCGTGTTGCTCTTCTTCAGCTATATGAGCTACACCTCGTGGCAATACAACGCGCAAGTCATCGGCATGGTAGCTCTCTTCACCGTCATCCTGCCCAAACTGGCCATCTACGCCTACCGAAAAATCAACGGATGGACGCGCCACCAGCTTAGCCGACGGGAAAGGCGCATCGTGCCTTACATCCTCTCCATCTCGTCTTACACCACACTCCTTTATATGATGGACCACATGCGCATGCCCCGCTTCACACTGGGCATCGTGGCTGGTGCCCTGGCCATACAAATCGTGTGCGCCCTCATCAATCCGTGGCTGAAAGTGAGCACGCACGCTGCGGCCTCAGGCGGCGTAATTGGTGCCGTCATGGCTTTCTCGCTCATCCTCAATTTCGACCCCACCAACGCCCTCTGCCTCGCTGTGCTCCTCTCCGGACTGGTCTGCACGGCACGCATGATTCTCCGACAACACAAGTTGATGGACCTCGGTCTCGGCGTGCTCATCGGCATGGCCTGCGCCCTGTTTTTCATTTTAAACATCTGACAACGCAAGGTATGCAAGGTTGGATGGCCGCTAAAGCAACAATTATAAGCAAGTCTTCATACATTAGAAAAAACTCATAAAATCATAAGCCCAATGACTCCTATTGTAAGCATCATCATGGGCAGCACGAGCGATTTGCCCGTTATGGAAAAAGCTGCCAAGTTTCTCGACGACATGGACGTTCCCTTCGAAATGAACGCCCTTTCTGCCCACCGCACGCCTGCGGAGGTTGAATCTTTTGCCCGCAACGCGAAAGCACGCGGCATCCGCGTCATCATCGCCGGCGCTGGAATGGCGGCCGCCCTGCCAGGTGTCATCGCTGCCAGCACCACGGTGCCCGTCATCGGTGTGCCCATCAAAGGCATGCTCGACGGTCTCGACGCCATGCTCTCCATCATCCAGATGCCTCCTGGCATCCCTGTGGCCACGGTTGGTGTCAACGGTGCGCAAAACGCCGCCATCCTCGCCGTGGAAATGCTCGCACTGGCCGACGAAGCGTTGGCAAAACGTCTGGAGCAATATAAAGACAGTCTGAAAGAAAAAATCGTTAAAGCCAATGCCGAACTGGCAACGGTGTGCTACAAAAACAAGACCAACTGATTTCGCGTGCTCATGGATTTATTTAATTACCATCCCAGGGCCTCGCATGAGGTGCGCATCGGCAACCGTCCGCTGGGCGGCAATCATCCGCTGCGCATTCAGAGCATGACCACCTTCCCAACAACCGACACGGCGGGATGCGTGGAGCAGTCTGTGCGCATCATCGAGGCCGGAGGCGACTATGTGCGCCTCACCACGCAGGGAACCATCGAGGCCGAAAACCTCCGCAACATCAAAGCGGAGCTCGTTCGCCGCGGCTTCGACAATCCGCTCGTGGCCGACGTGCATTTCAATCCGAAAGTGGCCGACGTGGCGGCCGGCATCGTGGAGAAAGTGCGCATCAATCCGGGCAACTATGTCGACCCGGCCCGCACGTTCAAGCATCTGGAATACACCGACGAGGAATATGCCGCCGAACTCACACGCTTGGAAGAGCGTTTCAAACAGTTGCTCGCCATCTGCCGTGAACACGGAACGGCCCTCCGCATCGGCGTCAACCACGGGTCGCTCTCCGACCGCATCATGAGCCGCTACGGCGACACGCCGGAAGGCATCGTGGAGAGCTGCATGGAGTTTCTGCGCGTCTGCGTCAAGGAAAACTTCCCCGACGTTGTCATCTCCATCAAGGCGTCAAACACGGTGGTGATGGTGCGCTCGGTGCGTCTGCTGTGTAGCGTCATGGCCAAAGAGGGCATGGACTTCCCCATCCATCTGGGCGTGACGGAAGCCGGCGAAGGTGAAGATGGCCGCATCAAGAGCGCCGTTGGCATCGGTGCACTGCTCGTTGACGGCATCGGTGACACCCTGCGCGTGTCGTTGAGCGAAGCGCCGGAAAAGGAAATTCCCGTGGCCTACCAACTCGCCTCCTACATCACGAAGACCCGCGGCGGACATCCGGAAATCCCGGCAACGCCCTGCCCAGAATTTAACTATCTGCGTCCTGAGCGCCGCGCCACCTGTCAGGCTGGAAACATCGGCGGCAACCATCTACCGGTGGTGGTTTCCATGCGTCCCGACGGAAAGGGCGGACAGGGGCAGCTCAAGCCCGACTATATCTATTGCGGACGCAACCTGCCGGCGGCCGAAGCTCGCATGGAGGGCGTGAAATACATCGTCGACGCCGACTATTGGACTGGCGAGGCCGACACGTTCCCTGCTTTCTCGCCCGACACGTTGATGTTCATTGGCAACTGCCAGGCGCCGCTGAAGTTTCTCTTCACCACTTATCTGCAATGCAACGACGAGATGAAGGCCTGCCTGCGCCACCATCCAGAAGTGGTGCTCATCGCCACTTCCAGCCATCCCAACCCGACGGGCGAACTCCGCGCCTTGGTGCATGAGCTCTGGAACGAGCGCATCCCGACGCCCGTGGTGTTCTGCATGGCCTATCAGTTGCCAGCCTCGCGCAAAGAGGATTTCCAACTGAGGGCCGCCGCCGACCTCGGCGGTCTGCTCTTCGACCAGATTACCGATGGCGTGGCGCTCATGTGCCTGCCGCCAAAGGGAGAGGCCGCGTTGCCTGTTTCCGTGGCCGACGACACGGCTTTTGCCATTCTGCAAGCGGCCCGCCTGCGTCAGTCGCGCACGGAATACATCAGTTGTCCGGGTTGCGGACGCACGCTCTACGATCTTCTGGGCACCATCGCCCGCATCAAGGAGGCCACGGCGCATCTGCGCGGCCTGAAAATCGGCATCATGGGCTGCATCGTTAACGGACCGGGCGAAATGGCGGATGCCGACTACGGCTATGTCGGCGCAGGCCGCGGACGCGTCAGTCTTTACCGCGGAAAGGTCTGCGTGGAGAAAAACATTCCGACGGAAGAAGCCGTTGGCAAACTCCTCGCGCTGATTGAGGCCGACGGAAAGGGCCAGTGATGTGATTCCGAAAACGGCCGACGGCAAAAGCCGAACGGGCGTTGCGGAGTCCGCCGAATGAAAAAAACAAGGGGCGTTCTGAATCTTTTGGTTCAGAACGCCCCTTTGTTTTATGGGATTGATTGCTATGCTTTGCTAAAATTATTTCAGCACCTTCTTGCCGTTGACAAGGTAAATGCCGTGGCGCTGCATTTCGCTGGCCTTGATGCGGCGGCCTGAGAGCAGGTCGTAAACCACGTCGGCTTCCTTCTGGGTTGTGGTCGGGAGCGTGATGGCATCCACGATTCTTTTGCCCTTAAACAACACGTAGATAGGAATCTGCGGCTCGTTGTTGGTCCACATAACGTTGATATAGGCCACGATGTCGTTGCCGCTGATGTAGCTCTTCGTCTCATCGAGATAGGCCGTTGCCATGATGGCACCGTCGAGGAAGGAGAGTTCAACGGGTTCGTTCTTGCCGAAGACAACGCGGTTGAGGCTGTCTGTCGTCACACTGATGGACGGCAGGAGGATGTCACCCAGAGAAATGTCGCCGAAAGCGAAGTTGTGGATGGCGAGGTCAACGCCGCCCTTCACGCTGTCGGCAGCAGCGGTGATGTCGAGCGTCTGGTCTGGCATCGGTTCGGTTTCGTCATTGATTTCTTCGCCGAGGCTGATGTAGAGGTCGCCACCAAACGGGCCGACGCTGGCAGCCAGCGATTCAGGCGTGTTCACAGCAGGCTCATTCTTTTTTATTTTACCTTTAAACAACACATAGATAGGAATCTGCGGCTCGTTGTTGGTCCACATAACGTTGATATAGGCCACGATGTCGTTGCCGCTGATGTAGCTCTTCGTCTCATCGAGATAGGCCGTTGCCATGATGGCACCGTCGAGGAAGGAGAGTTCAACGGGTTCGTTCTTGCCGAAGACAACGCGGTTGAGGCTGTCTGTCGTCACACTGATGGACGGCAGGAGGATGTCACCCAGAGAAATGTCGCCGAAAGCGAAGTTGTGGATGGCGAGGTCAACGCCGCCCTTCACGCTGTCGGCAGCAGCGGTGATGTCGAGCGTCTGGTCTGGCATCGGTTCGGTTTCGTCATTGATTTCTTCGCCGAGGCTGATGTAGAGGTCGCCAGCATATTGTCCGGCTATCTTTTCAGCCAATTGTGCAGAAGCCGTAGTGGCCATTGCCACAGCGGCGCAAAGAGTAAGTAAAAATTTCTTCATATATTATATTTTGGATTTGGTGTCAGAAAATGTAGGAGAAGGCCAGCGTGCCATAGATGGGATAGAGCGCAAACGTCACACTGGTGAAGTCGGACGGGAAGATGCCGTTGAGCCCCCATGTGAGGTTGGCCGTCACCGCCAAATGCTTGTAGGCCTTGAACGTTCCGCCCACCTGCATGCCCCATTGGAAACGGCGCAAGTCGTTGCTGAAATCATAGGTGGCGTGCGACACCTCCGTGCGTTCGCCAGTGGGGTTCTGGTCGCGGATATAGGCATCATTACCCGTCAGGTTGCCGTCGGCGTCATAGAGGGGCTTGCCATAGGCTTCGCCCGAAAACTCGCCGTCCATCAGCCACGAGAGATAAGGACCAGCCTGCACCTGCCAGCGCGAGTTGATGTCGTAAGTGGCAAGGATGGGCACGGTGAGATATTTGTTTGACACCTTCGTTTTCACGTGTCCCGTGAAAGCGCCGACGATATCAGAACCGTCGTCTTCGCGAGCCTCCATGTGATAGTTCTTCACGGTGGCGTCGGTCTTCATGCCCTTCGATTCGAGGCGCACGCCCGTGGCGATGCCCCAGCGGTGGTGGATTTTCTTCTGCACGCTGCCTTCAATGGCGATGCAGAGCGTCGGGTCGTAACTGTCGATGGCGCGGATTTCGGCCGGAATGGGGAGCGGCGATGTGCCGCCCAAACTCAAACCGCCGCCCAGACGCATCTGCCAGCCCTTCAGGGCCGCCTTGACAAGGTTGGGCTTGGTTTCCTTGGCTTCAGACACGCCCTGTGCCTGCGCAGAAATCGCGAAGAGCATCGCGAAAAAGATGGATATTGTTTTCTTCATTGTTGTTGTCGTTGGAAATCCGGCAGGATGGCATTCGCCCGTCCCAATGTCTGCCTAAGTAATGGTAAAAAAATAACTTGACCAATTTTGAAGGGTAAGGAGTTATATCTTTATACCCTGTATTTTTGCCGTTTTTGCAATTTGTCATCGGTCACATAGCCCGCTATGCTCCCTCTTCCAAATTCCAAAACCAACAAAAATACAGGTCAAAATTGCACAACTTATTCTTTCACCATTACTGAACATGCCAAATAGTTCTTTGCGAAGGGGAACAGAGGTTCAGCCTTTCATGCCTGTAAATGAAACAAGAGAGGATGCTGTCGGGGGGAGGAGGTGCGGAGCTGAATTACTCTTCGCCCTCCCAAACGATACGCAGTTCGTCAATATACAACGTCGACCCGATGGCGCCGATGAAGTAGGCACCCTGCCGACTGGAGGTGGCAACGATGGCGATGGCATATCCGTTGTCCTTCAGGCGTTCCTCGCTGAAAGTCTTACCGCTGAGCAGATGGAAAGGTTCGTTGAAGCTCACCCAGGGCGCCGTTTCCAGTTGCTCCAGCGTCCCTTCAAACTCCACGGGCTTGTCGATACGCGCCATGAGGACGATGCGATCGGAAGAGAGCACATCGTCGCCGTTGAGCGGCACGAATTTTTTCTTCGGGTCGGCAGCGATTTCGCTCTTGGTGGCGATTTCGTAAACCACGGCATAGATGTCGGCCGTATCGTGAAGCGCCGGCTGCGGTGTCTTCGTTGCGTCCACCATCTCTGGGCCGGCCTTATATTTATAGGAACCTCTCAGGGCCACAGGGCGTTCCTTCAAAAGCGGCAGGCCGAAGCGCGTGGCTTTCCGTGGGAAAAGCATGGCCTGGGTGGAATTGAAGCTGCCCAAGAAAAGGTTGCCAGCAGCGATGGGCATTTTAATTTTGAGACCGTGTTCTCCAGCATCGCTGGTGGAGAGCTTCACGGCGAAGCCTTCCACACCGTTGTTGGCCGGCGCCGTTGGGTATTCCTGAGGATTCTTGGCCATTCCCGTCACCGCATAGGCAGAATTGCCCGACGCCCAATAGTCGCGCTGCGGCGTCGTGGCGTCGTTCTTGTCCACCTCAAACCACTCGTAGTAACGCCCAGAGGGGTCAAGCTTGAAATTCTCGAAGCTCAGGACATTCAGGGGCTTGACGGGAGAGAAACTCACGGTGTAGTTCTTATTCCAATTGCCGTCTTGCGAATAAACCGTATAAATCTGCGGCATACTGAAGTCGCGCGTGATGCCGTTGGCTTCCACCATCTTTCCGTCCACCTCGGCCGCGATACGCGCCCCTTCGGTCAGAACGAAAACGGGGTTGAGGGCCGTGCGGTCCACGTTGTCGAGAAGCGTGAAAGAGACGCTGTTGTTCTTCACAATCGGCTCTCCGCGGAAGAGCGTTTTGTGGGCCTCCAGCCATTCGCTCTGCACGCTGACAATGTCGCATTCTGCATTGAGCGGCTCGTCTTTGATACAAGAAGTAAACGTGGTCAGACACAGGGCCAGACCGCATAAAATTTGCTTCATCTGCTTGAAATATAAAGGTTTTAGGCTACAAAGTAATGGTAAAAAAATAACTTGACCAATTTTGAGGGAAGGAATTAAATTCTTATGCCCTGTCTTTTTGCCTTTTTTGAAATTTGTCATCGGTCACATAGCCCGCTTCCAAATTCCAAAACCAACAAAAATACAGGTCAAAATAGGTCAAGTTATTCTTTCACCATTACAAAATTACGAAATTCCCCCTCTTCCGAAAAACTTTTACCCTTCATTTTAGTTTTTTTCGGGCGCTTTGCAGTAACTTTGCATGTTGAAACAATATATATATATCGATTATTATATGCAAGACATCCGTAACATTGCAATCATTGCCCACGTTGACCACGGCAAGACGACGCTCGTGGACAAGATGTTGCTCGCCGGAAACCTCTTCCGCGAGAACCAACAAACCAACGACCTCATGCTCGATAATAATGACCTTGAACGTGAGCGCGGTATAACCATCCTCTCGAAGAATGTCTCTATCCGCTACAAAGGCACGAAGATCAATATCATCGACACCCCGGGACACTCCGATTTCGGCGGCGAGGTGGAGCGTGTGCTCAACATGGCCGACGGCTGTATCTTGCTGGTCGACGCTTTTGAAGGCCCGATGCCGCAAACGCGCTTCGTGCTCCAGAAGGCACTCCAAATCGGACTGAAGCCTATCGTGGTGGTCAACAAGGTGGACAAACCGAACTGCCGCCCAGAGGAGGTTTACGAAATGGTGTTCGACCTCATGTGCGACCTCAATGCCACGGAAGATCAGCTCGACTTCCCTGTGGTGTATGGTTCCGCAAAAAACAATTGGATGGGTGAGGACTATAACACGCCGACAGACAACATCAACTACCTGCTCGACAAAATCATCGAGGTGATTCCCGCACCGCAGCAGTTGGAAGGAACGCCGCAGATGCTCATCACTTCGCTCGACTATTCTAACTACACGGGACGCATCGCTGTGGGACGTGTTCACCGCGGCGTCATCCGCGAAGGCATGAACTGCACCATCGCACACCGCGACGGCTCTTTCGAAAAGACGAAAATCAAGGAAGTACACACCTTCGAAGGCATGGGCCGCAAAAAGACTGACGCCGTTGAGAGCGGCGACATCTGCGCGGTGGTGGGCCTGGAGAATTTCGAAATCGGCGACACCATCTGCGATTTCGAAAATCCCGAACCGCTGCCAACCATCGCCATCGACGAACCTACCATGTCGATGCTCTTCGCCATCAACGACTCGCCGTTCTTCGGCAAGGAAGGCAAATTCTGCACCTCACGCCACATCGCTGAACGCTTGAACAAGGAACTCGAGAAAGACCTCGCCCTGCGTGTACGCCCCTCTGAAAGCGAGGGCAGCTGGATTGTCAGCGGTCGCGGTGTGCTCCACCTTTCTATCCTCATCGAGACGATGCGCCGCGAGGGCTACGAACTGCAAGTGGGACAGCCACAGGTTATCTACAAGGAAATCGACGGCGAAAAGTGTGAGCCGATTGAAGAACTGACCATCAACGTGCCAGAAGAGTTCGCCTCTAAGATGATTGACATGGTGACGCGCCGCAAGGGCGAAATGACCTCCATGCAGAACATGGGCGAGCGTGTCGACATCGAGTTTGACATCCCTTCGCGCGGCATCATCGGTTTGCGCACGAATGTCTTGACAGCCAGCCAGGGTGAAGCCATCATGGCCCACCGCTTCAAAGAATACCAGCCGTTTAAGGGCGAAATCCAGCGCCGCACCAACGGTTCGATGATTTCCCTCGAAACAGGCACAGCCTTCGCTTATGCCATCGACAAACTGCAAGACCGCGGCAAGTTCTTCATCAATCCGCAGGATGAAGTCTACGCCGGCCAGGTGGTGGGCGAACACGTTCACGACAACGACCTCGTGGTCAACGTCACGAAGGCCAAGCAGCTGACCAACATGCGTGCTTCGGGTGCCGACGACAAGGCCCGCATCGTTCCTCCTGTCATCTTCTCGCTTGAAGAAGCCTTGGAATACATCAAGGAAGACGAATACGTGGAAGTGACGCCGAAGTCTATGCGCATGCGCAAGGTGATTCTCGACCATCTTGCCCGCAAGCGTGCCAACCGCGAATAATCTGCCAGACAAAACGGTGTTCCCCATCAGAACACCTCCGCCAATACAAGGCGTTCAGGAAAATCCCTCCTGAACGCCTTTTTCTATAAGGTGGTGTTAAAACGAGGTGGCAAAGGGCCGCAAGCGCCAAACTAATGTTCTGGCATGCACCTATATATATAATCTTTTTCGTAACTTCGCACCATCATTTAAAAACGATTCAATCATCATGATGACAGCAAACGAAATTCGCGACTCATACAAGAAATTCTTTGAGTCGAAAGGACATACCATTGTGCCCTCAGCTCCCATGGTAATCAAAGACGACCCCACGCTCATGTTTACCAATGCGGGTATGAACCAATGGAAAGACATCATTCTCGGCACGCGCGACCCAGAACCGCGCCGCCGCGCCGACTCGCAGAAGTGTCTCCGCGTAAGCGGAAAGCACAACGACTTGGAAGAGGTGGGACACGACACTTACCACCACACCATGTTTGAAATGCTCGGCAACTGGAGCTTCGGCGACTACTTCAAGGAAGGCGCCATCGACATGGCTTGGGAATACCTCGTCGACGTGCTGAAGCTCGACCCAGCCAACCTCTATGCCACCGTTTTCGAAGGCTCTCCCGAAGAAGGCTTGGGCCGCGACGACGAAGCTGCGCAAATTTGGCTCAAGCACCTGCCTGCCGACCACATCATCAACGGCAACAAGCACGACAACTTCTGGGAAATGGGCGAAACTGGTCCTTGCGGCCCCTGCTCTGAAATCCACCTCGACTCGCGCACGCCAGAAGAGAAGGCCAAGGTGCCTGGTCGCGAACTCGTGAACAAAGACGACCCGCAGGTCATCGAAATCTGGAACATCGTGTTCATGCAATTCAACCGTAAAGCCGATGGTTCGCTCGCTCCGCTCCCAATGCACGTCATCGACACGGGTATGGGTTTCGAGCGCCTCGTTCGCGCCATGCAAGGCAAGAACTCCAACTACGACACCGACGTCTTCCAGCCCATCCTTCACAAGATTGGCGAGCTCTCTGGCCATGAATACGGCAAGAGCGAAGAAGTCGACGTGGCCATGCGTGTCGTTGCCGACCACCTTCGCGCCATCGCTTTCAGCATCGCCGACGGACAGTTGCCTTCCAACGCCAAAGCCGGCTATGTCATCCGCCGCATCTTGCGCCGCGCCGTGCGCTATGCCTACACTTTCCTCGGCCAGCGCAATGCCTTCGTCTATCTGCTCGTGCCGACATTGGTACACGAAATGGGCGAAGCCTATCCTGAACTCAAAGCGCAGCAGGAACTCATCACACGCGTGATGAAAGAAGAAGAGGAATCTTTCCTCCGCACGCTCTCAACGGGTATCTCCATGCTCGAGAACGTCATCGCCGAAACGAAGAAAGACGGCAAGACCGTGGTTGACGGCCAGAAGGCCTTCACGCTCTTCGACACCTACGGTTTCCCCCTCGACCTCACGCAGCTCATCTGTTCAGAACAGGGAATGACCGTTGATGAAGACACCTTCAACGCCGAAATGAAAAAGCAGAAGGAACGTGCCCGCAACGCCGCCGCAGTGGAAACAGGCGACTGGGTTGTGGTGCGCGAAGGCGAAACGGAATTTAAAGGCTGGGACTTCACGGAACACACCTGCCACATCCTGCGCTACCGCCAGGTGCAGCAGAAGAAGCAGACCTATTTTGAACTCGTGCTCGACACGACACCTTTCTACGCCGAAATGGGCGGACAGGTGGGCGACCGCGGTGTCATCTGCAACGAACAGGAAACCATTGAAATCTTCGACACGAAGCGCGAAAACAACCTGCCCATCCATCTGACGCGTGAACTCCCGAAAGACCCATCAGCCGAATTTATGGCCTGCGTTGACGTGGAAGCCCGCCGCGCCAGCGAAGCCAACCACACAGCCACCCACTTGCTCGACCAAGCCCTGCGCGAAGTGCTCGGCACCCACGTGCAGCAGAAAGGCTCACTGGTGACTCCCGACTATCTGCGCTTCGACTTCTCACACTTCCAGAAGGTGACGCCGGAGGAAATCCGTCAGGTGGAACGCATCGTCAACAGCCGCATCCGCGAAGACATTCCTTTGCAAGACCATCGCGACATGGCCATTGAAGACGCCAAGGAACTGGGTGCCATCGCCCTCTTCGGCGAGAAATATGGCGACCACGTGCGCGTCGTGCAGTTTGGCGATAGCGTTGAATTCTGCGGTGGTTGCCACGCCAAGAGCACAGGCCGCATCGGCCTCATCCGCATCCTCTCCGAAAGCAGTGTCGCTGCTGGCGTTCGCCGCATCGAAGCCATCACGGGCAAGGCTGCCGAAGAGAGCATCTACGCAGAAGAAGACATCCTCAACAACCTCAAGTCGTTCTTCAACAACGCCAAAGACCTCACCGCCGCCATCCACAAGACCATCGAAGAAAACGACGGTTTGCGCAAACAGGTGGATGAATTTATGAAGGAACAGGTGGGCCGTCTGCGCGAAAAGCTCGTTGCCTCAGCACAGGAAATCAACGGCGTACACCTCGTGAAGAGCAACATCCCAGTGGACATCGCTCCCGACGTGGTGAAAGACCTCGCCTTCCAGATTTCTGGCACACTGCCTGAACACACCTTCTGCGTGCTCGGAAGCCACCACGACGACAAACCGCTCCTGACAGTCATGATCAGCAAGGACCTCCTGGCAGAGCGCAAGCTCCATGCCGGCAACATCGTGCGCGAAGCAGCCAAGCTCATCAAGGGCGGCGGTGGCGGTGCGCCCCACTTCGCCACAGCAGGCGGAAAAGACCTCAGCGGTCTTGACGCTGCCGTTGAAAAGGTGGTGGAAATTGCTGGCATCTGATTTGACAATACACACAAGCAGGCACGCCCGAAAAACGGGCCTCAACCAATTGCCTACCTGTCATCACATAAAAAGCAGACTGGTTCTCTTGAACCGGCCTGCTTTTTTGTTTTAGAACCACCCATAAACTATTTTTGAGCACCTACTTTATAGGGTGTTCAAAATCAAGAAAAGTCTCTGTGCGGTTTTGAGCCAAATAACATGGCAGTTGCGCCGCTGCCCCTGAAAGGGGCTCATATTCCAGGATAGGGGCTTGCCCCTATCTCCTGACGCAGCTCTCCGACTCTCGCTTCTGCCCCTGTAAGGGGCGCATATCGTTGGCGGGGCTTGCCCCGCAAT
>ERZ1035006.1576-NODE-1576-length-14707-cov-7.744608_pt1 | contig 14707 bp, 15 predicted proteins | sample MGYA00520694_ERZ1035006 | MGnify/ENA primary metagenome ERZ1035006 (study PRJEB33766, sample SAMN09781746) | gut metagenome | biome: gut microbiome | host: Homo sapiens | place: Madagascar | study: EMG produced TPA metagenomics assembly of the PRJNA485056 data... | reverse complement strand
GTCTGATTTTGCTGCCTTTGCACGATGGAGAGGAGACTTGTAACTCGTGGAAGCCTCTGCTGAACACGAGTTAGGTTTTTCCAAGGCTCATCGGAATGGTTCGTGCAACGAAAGCAAAACAGACATGCTTGCGGGAGCTGCGGACTCTTGATCATGTGCTTGCATGACACAAAACCTGACAAAAATAGTTTCGCAAACGCCTATGTTTCTTTTTCTATACATAATATACATGAAATCAGACAAAAAAGCAAATTATCTGTGGCAATTGCTTAGCAAATGTTCCAGTAACGTTCCATCCATTGACAGCGATTCCTGTTCTTTCTATAATAGTAGTGCTTAAAATGATGATACAACTACGGTATACATCTACAAAAAAAAGGAGACACACATGTCCAATCTGAACGAAAGCCTTGACACAATCCTCGCCGCCTCACCACAACGGCTGGTACTGAGCAAGCAAACGAGCAAAACTCAACCTTACCGAAAAGTAACGGTCGAGAAAATACAGAAATCCGAGAAAACAGGTGACGTTTATTACCAGATCGCCCAATACACACAAAAGCAGGTATTCCACGAAAACTGTACCGATCGTGAACTTGCCGGGTACCTGCAGCAGACAATGGGCACACAGTTTTTACAGTTAAATGCCTGGTCAGACGCTCAGGAGCACCAGATCCTGATGTCCAAAAAAGGAACTGTCACCTATAAAAAGAAAGTGATCCCACATGCTGCGCAGCCAAAGGCCTCCGGTTCACACAACCGCAAAAAAAACTATCTGCTGCAGGAGGGCAATCAGATTCCTCCGCTCATCGATATGGGGATCTTTACAAAGGAGGGCAAGATCGTCCATTCCATGTACGACAAATTCCGCCAGATCAACCGGTTCATCGAGCTGATCGACGATGCAGCCGGCAACGTGTCCCGCGATTGCTGGCATATCATTGATTTCGGTTGTGGCAAGTCCTATCTGACCTTTATTTTGTATTATTATTTTACGGAAATCAAAAAACAACCGGTCGAAATCATCGGACTGGATCTCAAAGCCGATGTGATAGAAAACTGCAACCGCACCGCACAGAATTATGGTTACAGCCATCTGCATTTTGAGTTGGGCGATATCAACGGCTATCAGGCTCCCTTTGATGTCGATATGGTCGTAACACTCCATGCCTGTGATACCGCAACCGACTATGCCCTGTACAACGCCATCTGCTGGAATGCCGACATGATCTTTTCTGTTCCCTGCTGCCAGCACGAGCTGAACGGCCAGATGCACACGGATACACTCTCACTGTTTACCCGCTACGGCATCATTCAGGAACGTACTGCGGCACTGATGACGGACGCAATCCGTGGCAACCTGCTCTCGTGCATGGGCTACAAGACGCAGCTTCTCGAATTCGTCGATCTGAGTCACACCCCCAAAAACCTGCTCATCCGGGCAGTCAGACAGCCGTCTACCTCAAAAAAAGCCGGCAGCGAACGGCTTGCCGAGATACACGCTGTCATGGAGCAGTTTCATGTACAACCTACACTTTACAAGTTGCTGGACGAAGCCGGCAGGCTCAGACGGTACTCTGACACAACGAAATAATACCGTCTTTTGTGCCTGCATTTTTGTCAATAGATGTATGCAAAATAGTACATTAAAAAGGGTCTGAATAGTTCACAAACTTTCAGATCCTTTTTTAGTGCTTTCGCACATTGACTATACATTTTGCCTATGTTAAAATTTTAACAACCAATGGTTTGAAAGCGTGTACGACTGTTCGTCTGCTTTCACATTTCATAAATAGGAGGATTTTACATTATGGCAAGATTTACACTCCCCAGAGATCTGTATCACGGAAAAGGATCTTTAGAGGCATTAAAGACATTTGAAGGAAAACGTGCAATCATCTGTGTCGGCGGCGGCTCAATGAAGCGTTTTGGATTTTTAGATCGTGCAATCAGCTATCTGAAAGAAGCCGGCATGGAAGTAGAAGTATTTGAAGGTATCGAGCCCGATCCTTCTGTAGAGACCGTTATGAGAGGTGCCGCAGTCATGGAGAAATTCCAGCCTGACTGGATCGTAGCAATGGGCGGTGGTTCACCGATCGATGCTGCAAAGGCTATGTGGATCAAATATGAATACCCGGATTGCACATTCGAAGATATGTGCAAAGTATTTGGTCTGCCGAAGCTGCGTACAAAAGCTCATTTCTGTGCAATTTCCTCTACTTCAGGAACCGCTACAGAGGTAACAGCCTTCTCTATCATCACCAACTATCAGGATCGTATCAAATATCCGATTGCAGACTTCGAGATCACTCCCGATGTTGCTATCGTTGATCCCGATCTGGCAGAGACTATGCCTCAGAAGCTGGTAGCCCACACCGGTATGGATGCTATCACACATGCCATCGAGGCTTATGTATCTACCGCAAACTGCAACTACACCGATCCGTTAGCAATCCATGCGATCGAAATGATCATGAACGATCTCGTACCTTCTTATAACGGCGATATGGCTTGCCGTGACCGTATGCACGATGCGCAGTGTCTGGCAGGTATGGCATTCTCCAATGCACTGCTCGGTATCGTTCACTCTATGGCACACAAGACTGGTGCTGCATTCGAGGACTACGGCGCACACATCATCCACGGTGCTGCAAATGCTATGTATCTGCCGAAGGTCATCGCATTCAACGCCAAGAATGAGACTGCAAAGAAACGTTATGGTGTGATCGTAGATTACATGGGAATCGCAGACAAGAGCGCATCTGATGATGACAAGGTAGCTGCTCTGATCGCTTATCTGCGCAAGATGAACGACGATCTGAACATCCCTCACTGCATCAAGAACTATGGTGCCGACAGCTATCCGACCGAGAACGGTTTCGTACCCGAGGAAGTATTCTTAGAGAGACTGCCTGAGATCGCTGCTAACGCTATCTTAGATGCCTGCACGGGCTCTAACCCCCGTATTCCTTCACAGGAAGAGATGGAGAAGCTGCTCAAGTGCTGCTACTATGATACAGAGGTTGATTTCTAATATTGGCATACAGACCATGCAAAAGGAGTTCCGCTTATACGGAACTCCTTTTTTATAGTATCTAAAAACACATAACGACAATACCCAGAACAACCAGCACGATACCGGTCGCACGATTGAGCGTCTTTGGTGTCGCTTTATTCGCAAATACCGCTGCGATACGCGCCCACAACAGTGTGAAGATCACGCATAGTCCCCACACCAGCCAATCCGGTGTGCCGCCAATCATAAAATGCGATAACGCTCCCGTCAGTGCAGTGAATGCCATGATAAAAACACTCGTACCGACAGCAGTCTTTAATTCATAGCCTAATACACTAGTCAGGATGAGCAGCATCATCATACCACCGCCTGCTCCGACAAACCCACAGATCATACCGATCAGTATGCCACACAACAATGACTGCACCGCACGCTTTTTCGCCGACACATTCTGCATTGCTTCCTTGGTGGTCATGACCGGACGCACAATAAACTTGACACCGAGTAAAAAGGTCATGAATACCGAGAAGTTACCCATCGTCGCCGAAGGAAACAGGCTCGCAGCGTAGCTGCCTACGACCGTAAATACCAGCACACTGCCCATCATAATCAGACCGTTTTTGATATCAAGATTCTTATTCCTGTGATAGGTATACGCTGATACCGCGCTTGCCAATACATCCGAGGACAAGGCAATGCCCACTGCCATGTATGGATCCATATGTAAAAACGTGATCAACATCGGACTGATCACAGCCGCGGCACTCAGCCCGGCAAACCCGGTGCCAAGCCCCGCACCCATTCCTGCAAAAAAAGTCACTAAAATTGTAACTAAAATACTCATCTTATACTACTACCTCCACATTTTTCTCTGTATATGAATCATTTTCTGGCAAAAATCGCATAAAAAGGTAACAGTAAGTATACCACCTCATATATTTTCATGCAAGGACATCAGGCTACTTCAACAACAGCAGCTTTTCCTCCGGTATCGCCAGATAATCCGGCAGACCTTTTTCTTCCAGTGTCCTCCATAATTCCCGCTGCACAAACCAGCAGACATCGTCCTGATCGGGGGACTCACGTAGGAAATACTTATGTTCAAACGGCAGTCTCGCCACGCTGTCTACATTCACTGCCAGCCAGCCCTGTTCCGGTGCCTGTCCTTCACGCAGCCAGATTGGGGTAAAATCGTGTGCGCGGATTCCAACATACCGGATGTCCTCCATGATGTTTTGTTTCAGTGTAAGCCGGATACCCCAGCCCGGAATCTGCAGGTGATGCGCATCCTCCCTTACAATCTCTGTGATATTTTTACAACCGGTGAGCCGCGCTGCTTCTTTCCATTCCGGATGCATGAAAATGTCTGTTGTTTTGCCGGAACATATCGTCTTACCCTGATCCATGATCACCAGTTCATCACTAAAGCGATAGATCTCATCCCTGCTGTGTGACACCAGAATCACCGTTCCCGGATAGTCCTCCAACATCTGAATCAGCTCCTGCTGCAATCTGTCTTTTAGAAATTCATCCAATGCTGAAAACGGCTCATCCAGCAGGATTACATCCGGCTCATATGCCATAATGCGTGCCAGCGCGACTCGCTGCTGCTGCCCGCCGGATAATTCGCCCGGCAACCTGTCTCCGAGGTCTTGCAGTTGAAACTTTCCGATCATCTGTTCAGCAATTTTTTCCTGTTCCACCCGGCTGCATTTCAGGCCTGCCATGATGTTTTTACGCACAGTCATCGTAGGAAACAGCGCATAATTCTGGAACAGATAGCCGATCCTGCGTTTCTGCGCCTTTACATGGATCTTCTGTGCACTGTCATACAGCGTCCGTCCCTCGAGCACGATCTTTCCCTCATCGGGCGGTTCGATGCCGGCGATGCATTTGAGCGTCATGCTCTTTCCACAGCCACTGGCTCCGAGAATACCGATCCGCTTGCTGTCGCTGTGTAATTCCATATGTAACTGAAATCTGCCCAATGTCTTACTGATATTTAACTCGATCATGCGCGCTCCCACAATCCACTCTTGCCACCCGATTTACGGAGCAGATGAATGTCACCGATCTCCATGCCCCGGTCGATCGCCTTGCACATATCGTAGACCGTAAGCAATGCGATATTGACCCCGGTCAACGCTTCCATCTCCACACCGGTTTTTCCGGTCGTTTTCGTCGCACATACTGCCTCTATCTCACACGCCTCGTCATGACATATAAAGTTCACTTCCGCTTTCGTCAGATTCAGGATATGACATAGTGGGATCAGCTCCGATGTCTTTTTCGCGCCCATGATCCCGGCAATGCGTGCGACTCCCAGCACATCCCCCTTTTTCATGCCGCCATCCTTCACTTTCTGATAGCACTCCTGTGACATGCGGATACGTCCCGATGCCACGGCTTCCCGTTGTGTATCTTCCTTTTCACTGACATCTACCATGATGGCTTCACCATGTCCGTTAAAATGTGTAAATTCGCTCATGCTGTACTCCTTTTATGCTGCCCGCGCCCACTCACCAGCGCTTCACATTTTTCATTTTCCTGCCTGAGATCAGATTCATCAACACGATCACGCCAAATGCGATCAACATGACGATGACCACCCATACGCCTGCGGTCAGGTAGTCCCCATCCTGGACTACCATAGCGATCCTCTGGGAAATGGTTGCTGTCTTTCTCGGAATATTTCCTGCCAGCATGGAGGTCGCCCCATACTCTCCCAGCGCCCTGGCAAATGTCAGGATCGTTCCTGAAATGATTCCCGGCTCTGCGGCCGGCATCACTACTTTCCAGAAAATAGCTGTTTCACTCATGCCCAGTGTCCGCCCTGCATAGACCAGATTCACATCCACCTGCTCAAACGCAGCCCGTGCATTCCGGTACATGAGCGGAAATGCGATCACAGTTGCCGCAATCATACATCCGAGCCAGGTCTGTACGACCTTGATGCTGAATGTCTCATACAGAAACATGCCCACCGGTCTTTTTCTACTGAATAACAATAGAAGGAAAAAACCGGCTACCGTAGGCGGCAAAACCATCGGCAGCGTCAGAATACCATCTGCCACTGCTTTCACCCACGGCTTTGCCCTGATCACCTTACGCGCCGCATAGATTCCCAGAAAGAAAGAGAGCACCGTCGCCACAATTCCTGTCTTTATCGATATCAATAACGGACTCCAGTCCAGACTGTTTACAATGTCCATGATCTCTCCCATTTCCGTCCCTCCACCTGTGCCAGATTTATTTGATCCTGCAATCTTACTCTACATCTGTATCAAAATAATATTTCTCATACACCGTTTTTGCCGTATCAGATGTCAGAAAATGCAGAAAATCAAGTGCGGCTTCTCTTTCCTGTGCGTCTGCTTCGTCATTTTTGGTCTGTGCGACCGGATAAATGACATCACCGGTCAGGTCATAGCTGACAACCTGTAAAATATCGAGCCTATCTTCCAGACCATAAGTATCTGACTTGTATACTGTGCCGACTTCGTTTGATCCTTCAGCCACAGCCACTGTCACAGCTCCGACATTGGCACATTCGTTGATATCGATACCACCCAGTGCAGCAGAGACTTCCTGCGTTGTGATCGCTGATACATCAGCTGCTGCATCCAGCATTCCTGCATTGACCATCGCCTGGCGGGTATATTTTCCGACCGGCACACTGCCATCAGCCAGTGCAAGGCTCTCTGCCCGGGCGATGTCTTTGAGTCCGGTGACTTTTGTGCCACTTCCTCTATAAGTGACAACACATACCTGATTATTCACGACATTCGCGCGTGTCCCGTCTACTAGCAGCTCATCGCTCTCGAGCTGATCCATCTGTTTCTGCGCTGCTGAAAAAAACAGGTCACAGGCTGCCCCCTGCTCGATCTGCTCCATCAGCGTTCCGGAGCTGTCATAGCTCGCGATGATTTCCACATTCGGCTGTTCTTCCTGATACATCGCAATCAGCTCGTCCACCACGCCATTGAGACTTTTCGCAGCAAAAATCGTCACGTTGGTCACAGTTGTATCCTCAGAGGAATCCCCCTCTGTTGTCTCCTGTGCAGCATCTTCCGGTTCGGCATCGGCTTCTGTCTGGATATCGTCTCCGATCTGTGCATCGGCTTTTGTCTGCGCATCCTCCTGCTTATGATCAGAACTGCTGCCACATCCGGCCATGCCCAGTACCATAACACTTGCCAGCACTACTGCTAATACTCGCTTCTTCATTTCTATTATCCTCCTTATGTCCTCCTTAAAAAAGAGTCGCTCGCGACTCTTTCGCGCCCGAGCGGTATGCGCAGCATATACTTCATTTCCGCGAGGTGCGCATCCTTGCGGAGCATTTTATGTGATAGGAATTTCCTATCACATAAAAATACGCGCTTTATCTGGCGCATTCGCCCTCGCTCCCACGCAAAATGCCAAGCCCATGACCCAGGTGCGGCAACAAAAAACCTAGCGACTCCTGAATGGCTTTCGGACTTCCCGGTAAATTAATAATAAGCGTCTTTTTGCGGATTCCCGATACTGCCCGGCTGAACATCGCGCGCGGCGTGATCGTCATGGAATAATTACGGATCGCTTCTGCGATACCATTTGCCATCCGGTCGCACACGGCGGTTGTAGCTTCCGGTGTCACATCGCGCTCAGAAAACCCTGTGCCCCCGGTCGTAAATATCACATTGACCTGCCTCTCATCCGCGAGACGGATCAGCTGTTTTTCGAGCGCTTCCCTGCCGTCGGGCAGCAGCAGTGCCTCTTTGACCTCATACCCGGCCTGCTCTGCCAGCTCTACGATCTTCGGTCCGCTTTGATCCTCTCTCTCACCGGCTGCGCCCTTGTCACTTAATGTGATGACGGCTGCAGTAAAGGGCCGGTCTGCCCGGGGCGGTATCATGCGGATCTCATCTCCCACTCTGATATGTCCCGGCTCTATCACTTCCGTAAATACACCTTCCCGTGGCATAATGCAGTCTCCCATTTTATGATAAATTTGGCAATGGCTGTGACATTCCTTGCCAATCTGTGTCAGTTCCAGAACTGCATCCGCGATCCGGAATCTCGTCCCGACCGGAAGTGCACGCAGATCATAGCCTTCTACGATCAGGTTCTCTCCAAACGCCCCAAAATCCACTTCCGCACCTCTTGCCCGGAATGCCTCGATCTGCTCAAAAGACAGCAGGCTCACCTGTCTGTGCCATTTTCCGCCGTGCGCATCGCCTTTGATGCCCCAGTCTTTGACCAGCTCTGCTTCCTCGGTTTCGTGTTTTTGTGTACCGCGTTTTTCACTGACACAGATGCCTAACAGCTTTCCCGTTTTATGTTCCTCTTTCTGTTCCTTTTGATTTTCCAACTGCTATCTATCCTCCTATCTGAACCATTTTCCGGTGTTCTGTAATATCCTGCCATGCATCAAAGCAATGCTGTTTCGGCTTCATCAGAACCGCCTCTTCCAGCTTTGCACGGATCTGCCTGTCCTCACCATGTCGTGCCACATCTCTCACAGATACCGTATCCTCATAGCACAGGCAGGGCTTCAGTTCACCAGTTGCTGTCATACGAATCCGGTTGCAGCGGCTGCAGAACGCACGGTGAATCGGGCTGATAAATCCCACGCTGCCCGCAAAGCCCGGAATATGATAATAGACCGCAGGTCCATTGCCGTGCACGCGCCCATCCCTGTGGATATCCGGGTATTTTTCCCGTATCCATTCAAACAATGTCTCATTGGATATCCCTGTACATTCCGCGCCATTGCCGATCGGCATCAGCTCGATAAAACGGACATCGAGATTCCGCTCCCATGCCAGCTCAAGAATATCCTGCCATTCCCCTGCATTTTTTTCCTGTTCAAGCACCGTATTTATTTTTACCTGTAATCCACTCCGGACAGCCGCATCCACAGCCGACAACACTTCCTCCAGGTGGTCGCTCCCGGTAATCTCTACGAACCGATCCCGTTTCAACGTGTCCAGACTGATATTTACCGCATCCAGTCCGGCATCCAGCAGCGCATCCAGATGCTCCCTGAGCAGCACGCCATTGGTTGTCAGCGTCACCTGTTCCACACCGGGCAGATGCCTGATCCGGTCAATCAGACCGACACAACCGCGCCTCACCAACGGCTCACCGCCTGTGACCTTGAACCTCGTAATGCCAAGCTCCACTGCCTGTCTGCACACGCGCAGTATCTCCTCGAAGGTGAGAATCTCTGCCATCGGAAGCAATTCGATTCCATCGGGCATACAGTATCTGCAGCGCAGGTTACAGCGATCCGTCACCGATATCCGCATATAGTCAATCTCTCTCCCCTGTGAATCCTTCATCTCTCATTTTTACTCCATGTATTCTCGATGTTTCCCTGATTATTATTTGCTTTTTTGATATTTTTTGACTATTTCTTCGATATTTCGTCCATGTTCACTCTATGACTTCCAACAGCACTTCCACCTTGCCGCCGCAGACCATTCCCTCGTCCTCTGCATCATCTCCGGTCAGATCTGCCTGACAGATTCTGGCTGTCTGCCCGCCACTGCGCAGTAACAGCAGCGCTTTCTGCAAGATAGCAGACTCCATGCATCCTCCGCCGATCGTTCCGATACAATTGCCATCACTTAGCACCAGCATCTTGACACCGATTCCCTGTGGTGCAGAGCCTTTTCTTGTGATAATCGTAGTCATTACTTTCCGTCCCGGATACTTCTGCGTATCCATCACCACATGCATCATCTCTTTGGAATATCCAAAGGTACGTTTCTTTTTATTCTTTACTTCTATGATCTCTGCCATGATCGCCACACCAATCTCCTCCGGTGTCTCCGCCCCGATATCCAGACCGATCGGTGTATGCACTGCATCTAAAACTGCCTGATTGGTGCCGCTCTCAGCGAGCTGCTGCCTGACCAGCGTTGTCCGCCGCCTACTGCCGATCATTCCGATGTAGGCATGTTCTTTTTCTGCAATCTTTTGCAGACATACCTGATCATATCTGTGTCCGCGTGTCACGATAATAAAATAAGTATCACTGCTTCCCGGGACTTCCTGGAGTCCTTCCCCAAACGGTTCACAGATCACACGATCCGCACCGGCTCTCCTGGCATTGTCGGCAAATTTCGGACGATCTTCAAGCACCGTGACTTCCCAACCCATCATCTTTCCGATCCGGATCACAGGAATCGACACATGTCCTCCACCGCAGACCACCAGTGACTTTTCATTTCCCAATGTATCGCAGAATACCCGGCAGTCCCCGATGGTAGTGACACCGCTCCCGTTCAACTGACAGGCTTCGTGCGCATGTCCTGCAAAAAAACCTGTTTCCGTGCTCTTCCACACCAGTTTTCCATCTGAAACGAGCGCTTTCTCACCGAGCCACGCGCCATCCAGTGCCGTCAACACAAGGTTCACACTCCCGGCTTCACACTGCCCGATTGCCTCAAATAATTCCCTCATCGGCTTCCACACTTTCCGAATCCGCAGTTCGGGAATGTGCATACCGGGCAGTCCAGGCACAGACCGCCCTCGCCCAGGAGATCCAGATCCTCTTTTGTCAGTATCTCACCTGTCATGATCCTCGGCAGCACCAGGTCAAATACCGTCCGCTTCGCATACATCACACAGCCCGGCAGTCCTAAAACCGGCAGATCCCCACCATAATATGCCAACAGGAACATCGCACCCGGCAGAACCGGCGCACCGTAGCTGACCACATTTCCGGTCACATTTTTGATCGCTAACGGTGTGCGGTCATCCGGGTCTACACTCATGCCACCCGTGCACAGAATCATGTTGCAGCCCTCTTTCAGCAGCTTATGGATGGCTCCCCCGATCAACTGCGGATCGTCATCACAGATCTCATGTCCTAAGACCTTTGCACCATATTCCGTCACTTTCTCGATAATCACTGGTGTGAATGTATCCTGAATCCGTCCGTGATACACTTCACTGCCTGTCGTCACGATTCCGACTTTTTTTTGCTTGTATGGATGGATCTCAAATATAGGCTCCATTCCTGCCACTTCCTTTGCCCGCTCCATTTTCTCTTCTTCGATCACAAGAGGGATCACTCTCATACCTGCAATCTTGTCTCCTGTCTGTACCGGAAAGTTGCCATGACGACTCGCGATCATCATCCCGCCGAGCGCATTGACTGCCCGCAGTTTCTCACCGTTGACTTTCAAAACGCCGTCACAGTCAGCAATCAGTTCGATCTTTCCCTCTTTTGCCTCCGAAGAATGCATATGTTCGCCCTGGCTGATCTCGCGGAGCCTCTCTGCTGCTTCATTTTCATGCAGCATCCCTGCTTCCTTTTCCCAGACATACAGATGCTCCTTTCCCACCGACAACAGTACCGGAATATCCGCCTCTGTGACAATGTGTCCTTTTCGGAATACTGCATCCTTAGTCACGCCCTTTATGATCTGTGTAATATCATGACACAGCACATGTCCGACTGCATCCTCGGTTTTGATCAGCTTCATCGACTCATCCTCCCTGCGTTTCTATGTTCCGTTCTGTCACTATCTCTTTTTCTCCCATTCTCCCATAAACCATTCACAAAGTCAAAGCCCGAATTGTGGCCTTTCAATCAGATTCTGGCAAACATTGAAAATCAAATCAACAGATTTTATGAGCTGGTTTCAGGCAAAATACTTTCCCTTGCATTCAATTCATGCTATATTTAGGTCAGTCCACAGACATCGACAAAATTTGGAGAAAAAAATACGATGAACAGCAATTACGAATACTACCGCATCTTTTATTATGTTGCAAAATATGGGAATCTGACGAAAGCAGCCGCTGCCCTGCAGACCAGCCAGCCTGCAGTCACACGCACCATTCACCGTCTGGAGGAAGATCTGGGCTGCCGCCTTTTTATCCGGAGCAAATCCGGCATGGAACTGACTGCCGAGGGACGCACCTTCTATGAATACGTATCTGCCGGATGTGCGCAGTTTCTCAAGGGTGAACAGAAGATCAGCAACCTCCTCTCCCTCGATGAAGGAAGCATCACGATCAGTGCGACCGAGACTGCGCTGCACTGCTGCCTGCTACAGGCGATCGAGTCGTTCCGTGAGCTGCATCCGAATGTGACATTCTGCATCTTAAACAATAGCTCCAGCGAATCTGTGACCGCACTGCGCCAGGGGCAGGTGGATATGGCTATGATCTCTTCGATCCCGGATGCGCTGCAGCATCCGCTGGTTTCGCATGCGCTGCACTCGTATACTGACATTCTGATCGGTGGTCGTAAATATCGTGAACTCCAGAATCAGAACCTGACATTTGCCGAACTGTGCGAATATCCCTGGGTGAGCCTGACGCAGGATGCGATCGCACGCATTTTCATTGATAATTACTTTGCCTCGCTGGGACTTCGGTTCAAACCAGCGATTGAACTGGCAACGACCGATCTGATCCTCCCGGCCATCGAGCACAACCTCGGTATTGGATTTCTCCCGCCGGAGTTTGTAGAAGAAGCCTTAGATACCGGAACCGTGTTCCGGATCGCAATTCCGGATGAAATGCCACACCGGACGATCTCCATGGTCTATGACCCGGAATATCCGCAGAGTGTAGCCGCGACTGCCTTTCGCAAGTTCCTGCTCGGTCAGCCCTATCATAAATAGACACCTCCTGCCTCGCGAAACGGCAGATATTCCATAATTTTTTTACGGCAGGTGTCAGATGCCTGTTGCTTTTACCTCTCTTTCTGCCTCCATCTTGTAACATGCAAATAGTTCCACAGGCAGCTCTCCGGCAAATCCGGCTGGAACTGCCTCCAACTGGCAGACTCTGGCGCGGTATCCCATCGGTCCGGTATCTTTATCTGCATGCATCATCAAAAACGCAGACACAGACTCATGTTTTGGGGCGCATCTGAGATACTCCGAGGAATAGAACTGCATCTGATAATCCCGGTCACACTCATATTCGATCAAGGGCAGGACATAACCCTGCGGACAGATGCCCGGTAAAATATCCATCAATTCCTTCCTGAACTGTGCAATCTGTTCCTCTGTAAAATTCTCTGTATATCGAGGATCTTCAAAGCGTGTCCGCGCATCCTCCCACGCATCAAAAAAACTGATCCCATGAATATAGACCGTGCACCCGGCTTCCCCTGTCAGATGCACAACCTTTGGACGCGCGTATTCACCGGTTTTTAACCGCATCCGCTTCTGCAATGGAATCGTAATATGCCGCCGTGAAAGCTGAAGCGTAATCTCTGGGCTGTCCGGACTTTGAAATATCCGTTTTGCCAGCTCCGGTTCTTCTGCCGACAGCTCATAATTGACGATCAGCAGCCGCTCCAGCGGCACTTCTTCCAGTGTTCCCAGTCTCAATCCCTGCCCGAGCATATACAGGAAATGAAGCTGATCCTCGACATTCCACGGTTCACCGAGACAGCTTTCCGATGCGGAAGCCACTGCAAAGCTGCAGCCACCGATTGTGGCCTTCCCAATCCGTATCCGCTCCGTCTCCTCCAGATTCTGCTTTAATTCCTCTCGATTTGTTCTGGGTTCCTTATATATCCGCTGTCTGTGCTCCAGTTCATCTTCCGAAATCGCTGTGACCGCCCACAGATGGAACGTATCATCTTCTTTTTCCGATATTTGCGGTACTTCCTGCATTTGCGGCATTTGCGATAGTTCCAGCATACCGAGTACTGTATCATATTCGCCATCACTGTATGTCATATTTATAATTTTGGACTCGTTTACAACCGGAAACAGTGCCCTTAAATCTTGTGTATTCATTGTATCTTTCTCTCCTTTTCCTGCCTGCCCAGTTATTTTATTATATCAATTTTAAAGGCATGAGAAAAGACCCCGGATCATCTTTACTGGAATGATCCGGGGTCTGACACTCATGCTTCAATCATTATTCGTATACGTGTTTCTTTTTTTCTTTGGTTTTCGCCTGTTTCTTTTTCAACGGATGTTTCGGGTTTTTGTCAGCCATCTCTCTCGCCTCTTTTCCTAAAATAGAACTCATTCTGTTATCCTTCGATGGCTATATATTTATTTTCTTCAACTGCCGGTTTTGCTTCCTTTTTAGGGACAAACATCTTCAAGATACCATGCTTGAACTCGCCCTTGATATCCTCCTGTGTCACCGCACCACCAACATAGAAGCTCCTTGAACAAGCACCTGCGTAACGCTCCTGACGGATGTAGCGTCCGGTCTTTTTCTCCTTCTCATCCTTATCGAGTCCCTTCGCTGCACTGATGGTCAGATAACCATTCTCCAACGAAGCCTTGATCTCATCCTTGCTAAAGCCCGGCAGATCGATCTCTAACTCATAACCGTCATCCATTTCTTTGATATCGGTCTTCATTACACGATCGGCACGTTTGCCGTACAGTTTCTTCTCTACATTGTGCATGTCGCTGTCATCAAACGGAAAACCTGTAAAAAAGTCATCAAATAAATTCTCTCCAAAAATACTAGGCATCAACATAAGTCATCTCTCCTTTTCTTATCTGCATCCACTTCTGTGAATGCCTCATGCTTGTTTACCTTGTTTCCTTGGAACTGGGATGTTTGGGAACAATTGAGAACTCTGTTTCTCTTTTTTTGTTCCTTCCTTTGTTCTTGACTATGTTATAGCACCATATGTTAGCACTGTCAATAGGTGAGTGCTAATTTTTTGAGATTTTTTTTGCAAACCTTGATTTTACGAGGTTT
>ERZ1035006.1575-NODE-1575-length-14709-cov-5.892998_pt1 | contig 14709 bp, 11 predicted proteins | sample MGYA00520694_ERZ1035006 | MGnify/ENA primary metagenome ERZ1035006 (study PRJEB33766, sample SAMN09781746) | gut metagenome | biome: gut microbiome | host: Homo sapiens | place: Madagascar | study: EMG produced TPA metagenomics assembly of the PRJNA485056 data... | reverse complement strand
TTGATCTGAATCAAGAAAGCAGAATCCTGCTATTGACACCTGAGGACATAAGAATGCCCTACTCGATAAGAAAAGGTCGAATAGGGCAAAACGCAGTTACTCAACTCAAACGACGACGTTCGAGAATCGGCTTTTTGTTAAAAACGATGAATCATGCCGCTCGTGAGCATCAGCTGATTGAAGCGATCCACGCCGTTGAGCAACTTGTCGCCGGCTGCGTAGGAGCCGCCCGCATAAATTTGCGTACGCTTGGACATCTGATAGTAATAGAGCACGCCGCCCATCCAAACGTCGCCGTCCGTTTCTTTCATACCTGCGGACTTGCCTTTCCACTTGGCGTTGAGATAGGTTGCAGCAACACTCAGATAGTGCGAACCGAACGGATAACCGAAACTTAAGAACGCAGCCGTCGTATCCATACCGCTTGCGCTAGTATTGTAGTTTCCGGTACCGCCGGCCTTGTTCACCAATGCTGCCATATCGTTTGCTGCACCGATCTTCCAGTCATCAAAGCCCTTATAGAGCACCAAAGAGACTTCCGGACCGCCGAAGTTGTAGTTGCCTACCAAGTGAATGCCTTTGGTCGGATTCTTTTCCGTCGAACCTGCAACATCGCGCTGAGCCGCGTAGGTAAAGTTCACGCCAAAGCGCATGTTTTCGCCGACCCACCCCGTTGCAACCTGCACGGTACGGTCGCGGTCTTCCCAGTCGTAGTCTTTTTCACCGGCTTCCATGCCGTTGGAGTAAAGAGCTTCGGCAAAGAAACCGTTTTTAAAAGGCGTGGTCACGGCAATGAGGTTGTCAAGTTCGGCAGCATTAAACGTCACACCGGCAGGAGCCAACCCCGGCAAAGACGAGCGCGTCAGATTGGCATGCGTGCGGCCATAGAAAGAGTAGGGAGACGTGGCCGCCGTAAAGTTGGGCATGCGACCGGCGGTAAATTCAACGTGTTCGTTACCGACATAGACGCGAGACACAGTATTGAAACCGGTACCCGACTTGCCGAATTCGCCGCTATCGACAGCGATGCCGGACTCTAACTGAAAGCCCGCATACCAACCGTTGCCGAGGTCTTCGCGCCCTTTCAAACCGATGAAGGAGTCAACCGGCGTCTGTTTCCACCCGGCCATGGATAACTGGCCGCTGTCGCCGCCTTGAGCGTCCAGATAATACAGACCGGCCACCACACGGCCGTAAGCGTCGAAATTTGCCTCGGCAGAAGCGGCAAAAGGTGCCGCCAGCGCCGTCGACATTGCCAACAAAACTGCTGTTTTTTGGAATTTCATTTCACTTTCCTTTGGTTTTTATATATTTTTTGTTTTTATGCATCCCAAAACAAATGAACTCCCCTTAGGGTTGTCGTCCGATAAAGGGAGTTCGTTGTACGGAATTGCGCTACAAATTAGCCGCCGAAGGCCTTCTTGATATCAATCGGCATGGCCTGATAGCCCATGGTGTTGATGAGCTGAATTTCGACGGCAGGTTCCTTTTGACCCCATTCGAATTCTTCGATGAAGGGAGAGGCACTGCCTGCCTTTTCACCGGGCTTCAATTCGGACGGACGACGACCCATGCCGGCCGTGGCGGAGTAAACCATGACGGAGTCCTTGTCGGCGAAGTACTTCGTCAAGGACGTCACGGGGCTGTACCACGGATAGCCGCGTTCTTTACCGTATTCCCAGACCTGTTCGATCGTCATCTTCTTCTGATCGATGCGATAGATCACGGCGCGGCTGTACTTCATTTCGGCAAACGGAGGCTGATCCATGCCGCGAGCGTCGCCGTTATCGAATGCCGTAATGTAAATCACGTTCTTGTCGGACTTTTCGTCGATGCGGAAAGCGGTGTGCTGGGTCCACGTGTAGTCGAAATCGCCTTCGACCGTGGAGCCTTCCTGCGCCAACTTCTTGCCGTCCTTCATGGGCGTCAAGAGCTTTTCCTTCCAGCCCTTCTTCCAACCTTCGGGAGAAGCGAAGATCCACTTGATCTTCTTGTCGCGACCGATCTTGACGATGGCAGACTGGTGACGAGAGCTGATGATGATCGAGTCGTCGCTCGGGTCATAGTCAACTGAGTTCACGTGCGCCCAGTTGCGGCCCGGGCCTGTGCCGACGATATCACCGAACTTGTCGCTGGCGTCAAGCTTGGCCAATTCTTCTGCAGACATGGTTTTGCCCGACTGGCTGGCATCGATGTTCAAGCAAACGGCACCCTGATCGAGCACCTTCATGACGTTGTCGCGGTAGGGATCGAGAATTTCCCACAAGCGCCATTCGTCGACCACCTTGCCGTTTTCATCAAGTTCAGCAATCACGTCGCGCACCGTATGCACGCGCTTGCCGTCGGCACGACGCAGATCCGACGATGCCACACGGATAAACGAGTGACCGTTTTGAGCATTGTCCAAAGAGTGCGAGAAGTCGGCATAGCTCACGGGCAGACGACGGTTGTAGATTTCGCGGCCCATCAAATCGTACTTGACATAGCGCTGACCGAAGCCCCAGGTGAGGTTGCCGGCCTTATCCTGCTGGAAGCCCATCATGACGCCCGACTGGTAGATCGTTTCAACGTCGTAAATGGGTTCAACGTGCATGTACCAACGCACTTCGCCCTTGGTGTCGATGATGCCGTTTAACGGATAGAAGTTCCATTCCATTGCGCCGCCCATGGGGTTGTTCCACACGGCACGCGTTGCCTTGGCATAACCCTGCATGAGGTTGTTGACAAGATACAAACGGTCGGAGAACTTCTTGCTGACCTTATGAACCTTGGTTTCGAACATGTTGTGGTTCTGACCGGCCGTTCCGCTCACTTCGTGATAAACCGGAGCGGTGTAGATGTGGTAAGACTCGGAAATTTTTTCAACCTTGCCGTGGAACTTGCGCGTATAGGTCACTTCCACCGTGTTGTTATAGTCGGCATACATGCCGAAGACGGGAATGCCGCCGTGGGTCAACAGTTCGGAGCGGCTCACGTTGTACTTGATTTCCTGGCCGTCTTTCTTCGGAACGATGCGAACCGTTGCTTCGGTCAGTTCATAGCCGCCGTTACGGATGATGGCCGTCAAAGGTGCGATGCGATACGGATTGACGATCACTTCGCCCAACTTACCCTGTGCGGCAAAGCTGACGCGCGGGCCGGAAGAGCCGCCCGCAGCCATTGCAGGACGAACGGGCAAACCGGCACCAACAGCTGCGGCTGCAGCCCCCAAAAACAGGGCACGACGACCAATCTTGAATTCTTGCATGATGTTATCTCTCCTCAGTAGATATTCGCTTCGGGCTGATGCGCACGAAGTCTTTTGTAAACTCTTGAAAATTCTATGAAGAGCTTTAATTTCCCGATATTGTGACTTTCCTCTCGATTTGTGCAAGAACCACAAAAAGCGAGTTGCACCTTAGGAAAGAGCTTGACGAATTGACTACAATGGTCGAGGAGAGAGAAAAAATGCAAGACCTTAAACTGAGTCAACTTCAGCTTTTAGCCAAAATTCAAAGTACCGGTTCACTGTCTCAAGCGGCTCGAGAATTGGGATTGACGGTTTCGGCAGCCAGCCGGGCACTTAAAAACCTACAGACCAAACTCAACGATCCGCTCTTTGTGCGCACGTGGAAAGGCATGGTGCCGACGCAAACTACCTCAGACATGATGCCCGTCGTCCAAAGCCTTCTTGACCAGTTCGAGCAACTCGAACAACGTCAAGTTTTTCGGCCCGAAACACTCAGTATGACTTTGACGATCGGCGCAGCCGACAATGCCATCGTCACAATCGTCCGGCCGGTCATTCAAAAAATCCTGGCTATGGCACCCAACATCAACTTTCATTTCACCCCCTTGGACAGTTCCATGTTGACGCGTTTAGCCACGGGTGAAATGGATTTTTTGCTTTACCCGACCGTCAAACTGCAGGAACTGCCGACTCACTACTACGGCATCAAGCTCTATCCGATTCGTCGTCGGGTCTTGGTGGATAAAAATCATCCCCTTGCCTTGGCATATGCTGCCGGACAGGAATTGACCGTCGCCGATTTTGACGCCTATCCCAAAGTTGTTGTGAAGTACCGCGATTCCAGTAGAGACACAATCTACAACTTAGACGAACCGCTCATGCACAATCAAAGAAGCATCATTGAAGTTCCTTACTTCCTTGGCGCCCCGTATTTTGTCGAAAATACGCAAAATACTCTTTTGCTTTCCGAAGTCACCGCCCTATTCTTTACACGCCGAATGCCGTCTCTGACTTCGCTTCCTGCACCGTGGTCGCAGTCAAACGATAAAGAAAGTCCGCATTGGACACGTCTGATTTGGCACGAGAGAAACAACAGTTCGCCTGCCATGCAGTGGCTTCGATCGGTCTTTGCGGCTTATGCCGGTCCGATCAGAGAGCAAATTCAAGAAGGTGATGTTGAACCCAAAGATTGGGAAGGTGAATAACTCCGATCGATTTTTTAACTTTACGCCACGAGTCTCTTTCGATTTTGTGCAAAAGCCATTTGCATTATTCGTTAGCAAGGCGTTGGTAATTCTCAATTGTGGATTGCGCTCCGAGTTTTTAGACTGCACACCATTAGAAGTTGTGTGCGTTTGTCCGCCGGAAAATGGTTTCGGAACAACAACCGCGCGCCCCATTACATTTGGAGATGAGAAATGTTCAAAAAATCCCTTCTTGCCGTCGGTTTGTCTTTGTTTGCTTTGACGGCTACCGCCGCTGCCGTGGAAGGCACCGACTATGTCAAGTTGGAAAAGCCGTTGGTCAATGCCGAAGGCAAGCTCACCAAGATCTTTAGCTATGACTGCCCGTTCTGCTTCAAGTATGACGTGGGTGTCGATCCGAAGGTTTTGCCGCGTGTTGAAAAAGAACTCGGCTTGGCATTCAATCCCCAACACCTGGAAACCAAGGGCAAGTACGGTCGTGCCGGCAGCGAATTCTTAGCCATGTGCATGTTGAAGGACAAGGCAGCAGGCGTTTCGATTGAAGCTCCCGAATCCTTGTTCAAGAAAGCTAAAGACGCCATTTATCAGGCTTACCATAAGAAAGGCGAACGCTGGACCTCCGGCGAAGCCGCTTTCGTGAAGACCTTGACGGATGCCACCGGCATTTCCGTTGACGAATTCAACAAGGCCAAGGATGATCCCGCTGTCAAGGCTTTGTGTGACGAATGGAAAGCTTCCTACGACGCAGCCAAGATCCAGGGCATCCCGGCTTACGTTGTCAACGGCAAGTACCTCATCATGACGAAGTCCATCCGCAACTTCGACGGCATGGTCAACTTGGTCAAAGAACTCAAGGACATGAAGTAATTTCATGATGTTTTCGCCGGCCGAAAACGGACCTTCGGCCGGCTGAATTTTCTGAATTATCGGCGATGAGCCTTTTGGGGATTGAGATGAAACAATTTTTCTCGGGTTTGAAGAGCGATCCGATTGCGACTTTGGGTCACTGGCAGGATACGCGCTGGCCTTGGGGCATTATCGCCTTTGCAATGATTGCCTTGGTGCTGTTGGCGCACTACCTGTTTCAAGACTGGATGCACATGTTGCCGTGCGAACAGTGCGTCTATATTCGTTACGGCAACTTGGTCATGGCTTTGGGGTGCTTGATCGCCATGATCGATCCCAAAGCTTTGTGGGCCAAGATTGTCGGCTATGCTATCAATATTTACGGTTTGATTTTCACGGTCATTTGCTCGTGGAAGTTGATGAAGATTCACACGGCCGTTCACTCCGACGATCTTGATGCCATGTTCGGCATGCAGGGTTGCTCGACCGAACCGCACTTCCCGTTCGGCCTGCCCTTGGAAAAGTGGGCACCGTCTTGGTTCCAACCCACGGGCGACTGCGGCTATGACGCTCCCGTCGTGCCCGATGGCGCCGTTCTCGGCTCTTTGCAGCGTTGGTTCATCGAGTTCTATCAATCCTACGACGGTTGGTACTTGATCCCGCAGTGGAAGTTCATGAACATGGCCGAATGCTGCATGTTGGCCTGCGTGGTTGCTGCCATCTTCTTGGTTGCCATGCTCACCGGTTGGATCGTTCGCGATTTCATCCGCAAGGCCTAATCAAAAACAAATTCCTCTTCCTCTAAGTAGGGCGCTTACTTTAAAACCGGTAAGCGCCCGATTTTTTATTTCCCTTCAGCATTGTCTTCGCCCTTTTTGCTGGAAGCCGCCAACATTGCAATGAGCCATTGCAATGCAGGGTCGTGCGACGACTTTTCATGCCAAACGATACGTCTGTCGTAGACTTGTGCAATCCCCGGCAACGGCAGCAACTCGATCGGCAGATATTTAGCCAAGAATTTGCCGTTTCTCTCCAAAATTTTGGCTGTGGCATCGCTTTCCAACACCAACCAAGGTGCTGCCAGAAAATAAGGCATCGTCACGACGGCGCCGACCGCTTCCTGCGCCATCAAGCAGTCGTGATGTTTGACCACGGCTGCGGGAAATTTGTGCGAGACGTTTGAAATGCGTACTTTCGGATAGGCCTGAATATCTTCGAGCGTCAAGACTTTCTTTTGCTTATAAAGTTCGACCAAAGGGTGATTTTTGCGCACCATGATGACGTCTGGGGCGCTAACCAGAACCGAACTGCGACAATCGTCGGGAATCGGTGAAAACGGGAAAAAAGCCAAATCGATTTTTCCGTAACGCAAGTCTTCGAATAGATCGCCGTGAATGCCGAGCACCTCAAAGGAAATTCCGGGAGCCTGCCTGCAAATGTCATTAATTGCGGGAAAAAGGAATGCTAACACCCCGTTATCGGCAGCGGCAATACGGAAAGTACGCGTCAGATTTCGTGGGTCGAACACGTCGGGCACTGTTAATGCATGAGCCCTTTCCAATATGTCGGCAATTTGAGGAGCAAGGCGCCGCATCAAATCTGTCGGCAACATGCGCGCTCCGCTTCTGACAAAGAGCGGATCATCAAAAAACTCTCGCGCCGCAGATAACCCGCGACTGACCGTTGCCGTGGAAGTTCCCAATTCACTCCCGGTTAAGGTCAAACTCTCGGTTCGCCAAAGCGACTCCAAAATCAGCAAATGGCTATTGTCAGGAAGTTTTCTTTGCGTGCTATGAACAGACATGGGTTTTGACCACCCTTGAATTTTGTTTCGAAAATTTTACAAATAACGGGCAAATCCGAACAGCTCCATTATCGCAGACTGCAAAACCTGCAAAGTCCCTTTTCTGTTTTTGTCATCGGCACTGGGGCACAAGCCAATTTCGCTTAAAAATCAATCCCTTTAAACTGATTGGGTCAGGTCTAACGACCAACACAAAACCAATCGGAGAGAAAAAAATGCAATTTGTCCGTCTTACGTTAGCCGCTGCCGCCATGGCCGTGTCCTTTGCAGCTTGTGCCGAATCCATGGCTCCGGCTCCCACGCCGGCCGGCACCCACTTGGGCAACGTTATCGTCAATCCTTACGGCTTCTCGCCTTTGACAGCCGTCATTAACCGCAATACCAAGTTGCCGAGCGACATTCAAGTGACTGTCAAGGGCAAGGGCGATAAGGGTGTAGACATCACCTACACGGTGGGTCGTTCGACGCTACTTTCCAACGATGGTATTCCGGTCTTTGGTCTTTATCCCGACTACCGTAACGAAGTCATCGTGACCTACAAGTTGGGTAAGGAAAAAATCACGGACAAATACAGCATTCTGACGCCGGCTTTGACGATGCCCTATATGGACAATCGAAACATCACGGCTTTACCGCAACCCAAGGTCACGAAAATGGATCCCAAATTTAAGGATCGCCTCTATTTTGTGAACTCGGGCACCCGTCCGCCCAAGGGCTCGGAAGTTAACTGGATCATGCCCAAGACGGCTCATATGTCCAAGTCCGCAGCCAACCCTTCCGGCGGCTCCTTGGCTTTCGAAACAATTCCTCTGAACTACGTGGTCGACACCCAGGGCGAAATCCGTTGGTGGCTCGAACCCGAAGCCATCTTTGACGGCACCAAGTACGACATTGCTCAACGCGGTTACGCCATGGGCTTCCGCCCCACCAAGTTCGGCACCTACACCTTCGTACAAGGTCAGCGTTGGATTGAAATGAACTTGGCCGGTCGTATTGTCGCCAAACATGACTTGCCGCCGGGATACATTGATTTGAGCCACGCTTCTTGGGAAATTCCCAACGGCAACGTACTGCTTCGCGCCGCCAAGTACCGCTATCACCGTCCTGACGGCCAGATCGTTCAGACGGTTCGTGACATCATTATCGAAGTGGATCGCTCCGGAAACGTGGTCGATGAATGGGATCTCAACACAATTTTGGATCCGACGCGCGACGCTTTGATCAAGAATTTGGACTTGGGCGCCGTTTGCATGAACGTCGACCTGGATAACCAAGGCAAGAGCGTGGGTTCCGAACCGCTCGCACCGTTTGGCGATGCTGCCGGCGTCGGTACGGGTCGCAACTGGGCGCACGTCAACTCCGTAGCTTATGACGCCTCGGACGACTCCATCATCATTTCTGCCCGCCACCAAGGCGTGATGAAGATCGGCCGCGACAAGCAAGTGAAGTGGATTTTGGCACCGTCTGCCGGTTGGAAAAACGGTCTTGAAAAGAAGCTCTTGAAGCCTGTCAACGCCAAGGGCGAAGCCATCAAGTGCTCGGCCACGGGTGACTGCGAACAAAACTTCGACTTCACCTACACGCAACACGCCGCATGGCCCTTGGCTTCCAAGAACGGTTCCATCGTTGTGTTCGATAACGGTCAGGTTCGTCACTACGAACAGCCTGCTTTGCCCGAAATGAACTATTCTCGCTTGGTCGAATACAAGATCGATCCCAAGAAGATGACCGTTCAACAAACGTGGGAATACGGCAAGGAACGCGGCTACGAAAGCTTTGCTCCGATTACCTCCAACGCTTTCTATGCCGGCGATAAAGGTACGATGTTCGGCTTCTACGGCTCCGTCGGCTTGTTTGACCAGACCAAAGGCACAATCGGTCGTTTGCAGGAAGTCGACTATAAGACCAAGGAAGTCAAGGTCGAAATCGACGTTTATAACAACAAAGCTTCCGCCCCGCACTATCAGGGTCACATTGTCGATCTGAAGCAGGCATTCGGCAAGTAAGCGCTCCGTGGAGCAACACGGTGCAGTGTTGCTCCGTCCAACCGAAAACCGACAAAGACTCCCGTCGAATTGTCCGCAAACCAAACGGATGATTGCCTACGGGGGTCTTTTTGTTGACTGTCTCCGCTTCTTAAGAAAAAACAAACGAAAAGCGATGCAAATTCTTTGCGTTTTTGCTACATTTTTCAATAATAATGGGCATTGTTCGCTCAAGACGGAGGCCGCCCTTATGATCATCAACACGGACGAACTGAGGCTTTTCAAAATCCTCTATGACACACAGTCGTTATCCGACACGTCTGTGCGGCTCAACATATCCATTTCCAAGGCCAGTCGCCTGCTCGGATCGTTACGTCAGACATTCGGCGACAGACTCTTTCTTCGGTGCGATCACCGCATGTGTCCGACCATGCGCGCCAAGGAGTTGCAGCCCAAAATCTTTTCATTGCTGCAAGAATTCGACGAACTCGAAGTCACGCGAGAATTCGTCGTCAAAGACATTGACCGTCTGTTTTCGATCGGCGGTCTTGACAATGCCCTCGTGTCGTTTATCGGTCCTCTTTTACCCGAACTCAGAACCAGAGCGCCCAATATTCGACTCAACTTCCATCAGTTGACGCCCGATTTTTATTCCGCCTTGCATCAGGGAAAGATCGACATGGCTTTTTATGCCACAACCGAATCCTATCCGGGCTTCCACCGACTTCAGCTTTGCGAAGACTATTACGTGTACGTCACCAACTCGACTTCCGATTTGGCTCGACGCGTCGAACTTGGCGAAAGCATCTGCGAACGAGAAGTCAGATCTCATTTGGCCGTACAGCTGACGCTTCCTAAACTTTCTGCCGACGACAGCGGCGAAGTCCCCTTTATCGACCGCATCCCTGATCCGAGTTCGGCTCCGTTTTTGAGTATTCCCTACTTTGTAACGGCTCCGATTCTTTTAACCGATAACGAAACGGCGCTCATTCCCTATCAAACCGCTTCGGTTTTGGCCAATCGCATCGGTCTTACGATTCTCGGTCGATCGAAAAATGCCGTGAGTTTTTACCCGTCGTTACTCTGGTCGGAACGCGTCGACACCGATCCGACTCATCAGTGGTTGAGAAGTTTCTTTTACACGGAAATTCATACACGTGCAGCCGATGCCAGACTGGTATCCGTACTGCCGCCGTAGCCGTCGTATAGAATTTTCGACAATTTGCAACAAATAAAAAAGACCGTTTCAAAAAACACCCGTTCGGCGCCCCGAAAATCCTCATTGTGTCGATTACCTCACTCCCTTAGACTGAAATACTGAGAGCACGCGAGTGCTTTGATGAAAAAATCAAAAGGAGTGAGAGAAATGAAATTCTTTAAACACACCGCGATCGTTGCCGGTATTCTTGCCGTGAGCACCGGCGCTTTCGCCATGGGCGGCAACTCCGGTCCGCACACCAACTACATCATGCAAGGCCACATCGGCGAAATCATGATGAATCCCTACGGTATCGCTCCGTTGACGGCCATCATTCGCGACGGCGGTTATGACCTCTCCGACGTGAGCGTCAAGATTTTGCCCAAGCCTAACGGCAGCACGATTCAGTACAAGGTTTCCAAAACGGAACTGATGACGCACGGCGGCGTGCCCGTTTTTGGTCTGTATCCCGACTACGTCAACAAGGTCGAAGTGACCTATACCCGCTCGTTGCGCGGTAAGTCCGAAAAGTTTAAGGACACCTATCAGCTCTATGCACCGCCGACCTACACCGAAGTCGCCGGTATCACGGCCGAACGCCATGCTCTTTTCGGTTCTCAAGTCAAAAAGCTCGATCCCGAATTTAAGGATCGCCTCTACTTTGTGAACAACATCGCCGAAAAATCCGGTATCGGTACGCGCGCTGTGTGGAATAACCCCGTGGGCGGCGCCCTGCAGTGGAACTTCTATCCGCAAAACGCCATTATCGATGCTTCCGGCGAAATCCGTTGGTATATGTTTGCCAACCCCATTTATGACCTGCGCGATATGTACAAAGCAGGCGTCATGATGGGCTTTAAGCAAAACAAAGACGGCTTGATCACCTGGGGTTACGGTCAGCGCTATGTCAAATACGACATCATGGGTCGCGAAGTTTTCAATCGCTTGCTTCCCAATCGCTATAACGACTACTCGCACTCGATGGACGATGCCGAAAACGGTCACTACTTCCTTCGCGTTGCAAGCTCCAACTACATCCGTCCCGACGGCAAGCATGTGCGTACGGTGCGTGACGTTATCGCCGAAGTTGACGAACAGGGTCACGTGATCGACGAATGGCGTTTGCCCGATATTTTGGACGTGTACCGCTCCAACGTGCTCAAGGTGCTTGACCAGGGTGCCGTGTGCTTAAACATCGACGCCAGCCAGGCCGGCAAGACCTTGACTGCAGAAGAACTCTCCAAGGCCGATGCATCGGATGATTTCGGCGATATCGTGGGTACGGGTGCCGGTCGCAACTGGTTGCACGTCAACTCTGTTGACTATGACCCGGAAGACGACTCTATCATTATCAGCTCCCGCCATCAGTCGGCCATCATCAAGATCGGTCGCGACAAGAAGGTGAAGTGGATTCTGGCTTCCCCCGAAGGTTGGAAGTCTCCGTTAAGCGACAAGCTCCTGAAGCCCGTCGACGCCAAGGGTAACGCCATCAAATGCGAAGGCTCCAAGTGCGAAGGCGACTTTGACTGGACGTGGACGCAGCACACCGCCTTTAAGATCGATGAAAAGTCCAAGGGCAACATCATCTACGTGTCGGCATTCGATAACGGCGACGCTCGCGGCATGGAACAGCCGCCGTTGCCCGACATGAAGTACTCTCGCGGCGTGGTCTACAAGATCGACCAGAAGAAGATGACCGTTGAACAGGTTTGGGAATACGGCAAGGAACGCGGCCACGAACTCTTCTCGGCTGTGACCTCTTTGGTCGAATACCAGCCCGATCATGACTCGCTCGTAATGTACTCGGCTACCGCCGGCGCACAGTACGACCTCAAGACCGGTGCATTTGCTTCGGCTCCCAACCCGACGATTCTTGAATTCCGCTGGGGCGAAACGACGCCTGCCGTGGAAATTCAATTGAAGGACTGCACGGGTTACCAAGCTTGGCCGTTCTCGATTGAAAAGGCTTTCAGTCAGGAAATCAAGCCCGTAAAGATGAAGAAGTAATCTGACACCGGAAGGTAAGGGTTCGAATCTATCTCCTCGAACCCTTCAGGCTTGAAAAACTCAAACAGACAGCGTCTGCGAGGGCGTTGTCTGTTTTTTGTTGATCGGCATGTCTCGGCAGTTATTCGGCATTTCCGAATAACAGGCTTTCATGCCGCCTCAAAACTGCGGACGAAAAAAAACGACCTCGAAGGTCGTCTTTCATTTCGGTGGTGCGCGGTACTGGATTCGAACCAGTGACCCCCGCCGTGTGAAGGCGATGCTCTACCACTGAGCCAACCGCGCGCACTCAAATTTTCTCTCTGTTTAGCAGAGAGATAGGCATTTTACACAGCCCGCAGAAAAATGCAAACTTTTCGTCGAAGAAATTTTTAACTTTCAAGCATTTTTTCGCACGACAAACGTTTGTCTCCGCTAGAATCCGTGGACTTATCCGCTTTTTGACGCATCTCTTTTTTATGCCTAATTCCCGTCGCATTATCGGTATCGACCCGGGTTTGAATCACACCGGGTTCGGCGTGATTGACGCTGTCGGCGACAAGCTAAGTCTTGTCACTGCCGGCTGCATTCACGTGCCTGCGGGCAAGCTTTCCGAGCGACTCGGTTTTATCTTTAAAGAACTCTCGGCCGTGATCGAAGAAACTAAACCCGATACGGCCGCTGCCGAATTGGTCTTTGTCAACATCAATCCGCGCTCGACACTGCTCTTGGGGCAGGCACGCGGCGCGGCATTGGCATGCGCGGCAACCCACGGACTTGTTGTGAGCGAATACACTCCTTCGGAAATCAAAAATTCCGTTGTGGGCACCGGGCGCGCCACCAAAGATCAGGTTCAGGAGATGATGAGAAGGCTATTGAATATTCAAGGCGAAATTCAAAGCGACGCGGCCGATGCCTTGGCCTGCGCCGTCACGTGCGCACATAATTTAAAGCTCGCGCAGTTGCATGCCGGGGCTGCCGTGCTCTCCAAAACGGGCACCCGCGCCATGACCAGTCGAAAATCTCGACGCGGCGCTTGGGAACAGCTCATCGCCGCTAAAACAGGAACAGTGAAATGATCGGACGTATCGAAGGTCGATTGATCGAAAAAAATCCTCCGCAAGTTTTGGTTGACGTGCACGGTGTCGGTTATGAAATCGACGTGCCGATGTCGACCTTTTACAACCTGCCTGCCGTCGGGCAAACCGTGGTGCTTCTCACGCATTTTGTGGTACGAGAAGACGCGCAACTGCTTTACGGCTTTGCCTCGGCCAAAGAGCGCTCCGTGTTTCGCATTCTGATCAAGATTTCGGGTATCGGCGCCAGAACCGCTTTGGCGATTCTCTCCGGCATGAGCGTGGAAGCTTTGGCGCAAGCCGTGAGCATGCAAGATACGGCCATGCTCACGCGCGTTCCGGGCATCGGCAAGAAAACGGCCGAACGATTGGTGCTGGAACTTAAAGGCAAGTTGGGCGCCGATTTGACGGGACCGGCTTTGGGCACCACCCCCAACGATGCCAGAAGCGACATAGCAGCCGCTCTGGTGGCTTTGGGCTACTCGGAAAAAGAAGCGCTTGCCGCCGCCAAACGTTTGCCGGAAGACATTTCCGTCAACGACGGTATTCGCGAAGCTTTAAAATCCGTCAAGTAATTCACCCGATTTCTAAAGTCATTTATGGAACAAGTCGAACGCATTGTCTCGGCAACGAGCGCCAACCCCAACGAAGAAAATATCGATCGAGCCCTGCGCCCGGTCAAACTCAAAGACTACGTGGGGCAGCCCGCCGTACGCGAGCAGTTGGAAATCTTTATCGCAGCGGCGCGCCAGCGCGGAGAACCGCTGGACCACCTGTTGGTATTCGGGCCTCCGGGGTTGGGAAAAACCACGTTGGCGCACATTGTGGCCAACGAAATGGGGGTGAACTTGCGTCAGACTTCGGGCCCCGTGTTGGAGCGCCCCGGCGACTTGGCCGCCATTCTCACCAATTTGGAAAAAAACGATGTGCTTTTCATTGACGAAATCCATCGTTTAAGCCCCGTGGTGGAAGAAATCCTGTACCCGGCCTTGGAAGACTATCAAATCGACATCATGATCGGCGAAGGCCCTGCGGCGCGCTCGATCAAGCTCGACTTGCCGCCCTTTACTCTGATCGGCGCCACGACGCGAGCAGGGTCTCTGACAAACCCCTTGCGTGCACGTTTCGGCATCGTCAATCAATTGCAGTTTTACAGCGCCAAAGATTTGGCACACATCGTCGAGCGTTCGGCCAATCTTTTAAACGTGCCGATCGATCCGGACGGCGCCGCGGAAATCGCACGCCGCTCACGCGGAACACCTCGTATCGCGAATCGTCTGTTGCGTCGCGTACGCGACTACGCGCAGGTTCGCCACGACGGACGCATTACGGCTCAAGTGGCCGATGCGGCGCTCGGCATGCTGGCGGTCGACACGATGG
>ERZ1035006.1568-NODE-1568-length-14764-cov-13.182881_pt1 | contig 14764 bp, 12 predicted proteins | sample MGYA00520694_ERZ1035006 | MGnify/ENA primary metagenome ERZ1035006 (study PRJEB33766, sample SAMN09781746) | gut metagenome | biome: gut microbiome | host: Homo sapiens | place: Madagascar | study: EMG produced TPA metagenomics assembly of the PRJNA485056 data... | reverse complement strand
CACCGTTTTCTGTCACTGTAAATGTATCGATCTGACAATCGTCAAACCGGAAATGCTCTAACTCATCTACGCTTTTATATGCCATAATTGAAACTCCTTTATGAAAGTATTTTCATTCATTTAACAGGAATTATCTTATCACATTTTGTTTTATTCGTAAAATTATATATTTCCCCTATTGTAATTGATTCAAATAACTACGAAATCCTTCCAGCGTCATCACATCGCCATTCCCCGGTTCTTCCAAAGGATTCAGGCAATACTTCCATTCCCATGCATTGTAAGATTGCTCATAATCTGACCTTGAGATTCGATTATCACCCCATCTATAATCTCCATTCTCCGGATCTTCATATGCATAAGAACCATACAGATAATAACTGCCATCCAGACTCGGTGCCTGTGCCTGACTTGACCAGGGCAGATAAGAAACCTCCACCGTATTGGCATCCCCCGACGGAGTTTCTGATTCAATCCGAAGATACATAGTATCTTCAAACCTTGCAATACCGACCTTTCCTTTGTTTCCTCCAACCGAATTAAACAAAATGTTTTCCTGCAGCTTTGTCTCCCCGGCTGTCGGATCAAGAGACCACAAACTGTACTTCCATGCATAAATATTTTCAGCCGTTAATACATGGTATAAAAACAGCACATCCGTAATTCCATCCCCATTAAAATCCGCCATGCAAACCTGATTGCTCAATTGCGTTGATGACATATATTCTACATCCTGTGTCACAGCTTCCAACGCCCGCAGTGCCATATTTGCATCCGAATTCGTATCGTTATTCTCCGGTTCTTCCGGCGTATCATCCACATCGTCAGGATCATCGATATCCTCGATGTCATCAACATCCGAAAAATCATCTTCCACATCCGAAGTCATCTGATAATAATTAAGTCCATCCTCCAGCACCATCTGTGTTCCTGACTTTTCATCGATCAGGCAAATGCTTCCATCTGCACATACCACACATAAGGTACCATTGCCAGACGAAAATGCATCAATCGTATCTGCTCCCGTAAATACCTCCGTCGTTTTCTTTCCCTCTACAAAATAAACCGTTTTAGCCTCTGCATAATAATATCCCTGTTTCGCATTCCATGTTGCCGGATAGATACCATCCACACATTGTTCGGAAAGCCTGTTGCGCGCACACACCTTCTGTTTTTTGAGGTCATAGGTTGATACCATCTGCTTTGAACTGGTGATGTAGAGCACCTGATCTCCATTCTTCAGAGATGTTACATCTGTAAATGCATCCACATATTTTACCCGTTTCTTATTGATATCGTAACAGTAGATGCCCTGTTTTTTGCCCTCTGCGGTTCCATAAAACCATACCGTATCGTTATATACCGTCATGCAGTTTTCCGATATCTGCGCTTTCACAAGAAGTTCTTCTGCACTGCCATCGGTCTTACACCGATACACATATCCATCCGCTTTTTTTCTGTAGTAAATATAGTCTGATGTGAGAATAAAATCCTTTTCCACCGGATCGGTCAGTGCGTCGCCCAAATCCCCTTTCGTCTGACTGTCAAACCGCAATATTCCGAGTTCTCCCGCAGCAAGATAAAAATAATCATCTGCACCAACTGCAAATGCCTCAATCCCGGACTCCTCAAATAATGTAAAGAAATCCTTCGGAATACTAGACGCATCGACCGATGCATTGGTACAGATACCACCATCCGCCACCTCAAGATAAATATTTCCAGCTCCATCTTTTGCAAATAACGAAGATGCATATTCCACCGGTTCTGGTGCAGCCACGTGCCGGAACCATCCATTGATCAGCCCGATTGCTGCCACCAACGCCAAAACCATGACAACCAGAACCGGAATCATGATTTTCTTTCTCTTTGATTCCTTCGTCTGCGGTGCCTGCACTGGTGTCACTGGCTGCCTCGGTTCAACTACTGCACCTTTTTGATAAAGTGCTTTGTATAACACCTCTGCATTTTGCAGACGATTTTCCATATGAACTGCCAGCCCCTGCATGATCGCCTGGTTGATCTGTGGATCAATTCCAACATAGAACGATACCGGCTTTAGTTCATCCTTATACATACGCTCCATAGATTCATCCGGGAGCTTTCCTGTTACACAACGGTATATCGTTGCACACAACGCATAGACATCACTCCACGGTCCCTGTTTTCCCCGCGACCGGTATTGTTCCTCTGGTGCATATCCTGGCTTCAACATAACAGACAGACTCCGTTCTCCGTTGATGCTGATATCCCGTGCTGCACCAAAATCAAGCAGTTTTACCTTACCATTTTGTAAAAGCATGATATTGTCCGGGCTGATATCCCGGTGCACCAATCCAATCTGATGTACGGTCATCAGGGACTTTACCACTGGTTCTAACAACTGCAGGGTTTCCTCAACGGTAAGGCGCCCGCCCCTCCGGTTCAGATATTCACGCAGAGTCTCTCCCTGCAGATATTCCATCACAATGTAGGCTGTATTATTTGCCTGAAAATAATCCTTTACCGATACGATTCCAGGCTGTCCGGACAGTCTGCCGAGTGCCTGTGCTTCCTGTATAAACTTCTCCCGTCCCAGCCGGAAATATTCCTGCTTATCTCCCGTAAACGATAGTACTGTGCAACCATTTGTTATCTCCCGCATGACAAGTCCGGATGGATAATATTCTTTTACTGCAACATCCAGATCCAGCACGATATCCCGCGCCAGATAAGTGATTCCAAATCCACCTTCGCCCAGTACCTTCCGGATCTCATATTTCTGGTTCAGATGATACCCGATCGGCAATCTATGTCTGCTGTCATCCATACACAAACCTCCTACTCTCCATATGTTTCTCCCGCATCCCAGTAATTGTAATCAAGACTCACACTCTGTTTGGCCTGCACATCTACCATATAATAGTTAAGATCATTGTCTGCCACATACAATGTACCATCCGCATACCCAACAATATCCATGATTCCATCTGGAATGGAAGAAACCGTCGTGACATTTTGCGTGTCCAGATCAAACAGACTGATATCTGTCAATTCATCGCCACTGCTTACATACACCTTGCCATCCACAGCAAAAAATGCTGGTGCATAATCCTCGGTCGAGCTCCATGTAATTTCGCTGTCATATATCGTACCTTCCGCAATATCTCCGATATACATCCTGTCTTCAGAACAAAGCAGAACATAGTTTTCGTAGATGGCACAGTACATAATATCTGCGATATCAAACAGGGAACTGCAGTCCTCACCAAAATCAATTTCCGTATCGACCTTGGAGCCGTCCATGTTATAGACCTTGATACAGACATCCTGATCGATCTGCACCATAAAGCAAATCAGATCCTGATAGATTGCAAATCCCTGCTCGTAATCTGCATCACATGCAATCAGCAGCCGATCGCTTTTTCCTTCCTTCGAAATGCAATGAATGCCATCCTCCTCCAGATAATATATGGTATTTCCGTAAAGTTGGAACCCATACGGAAGATCATGCGATGCCAGCTCCTGCACCGCTCCGTCCGACCGGTTCAAATCAACCCGGCACAGACTGTCTTCAAAGATGGTGAAATAAAGATAATCCCCATCTGTCGCAATATGATTAACCATATCCTCTGTATCCAGCAGTGGATAATATTCCGTAATCCCGCCATCATCCGCAAGCTCACCAAAATACAAAGTATCCGCATCTGAAAGAAATACTGCGATTTCATCCCCAACCACAGTTCCATATGCATTGGCATATGTGCTCCTCAGATTTGAAGTGATTGGCTGCGCACCTGTCGGTTGTACACCCTCGGTCGTTACAGGCATTACAATCGTCCCATTGCCGTCTTTCTTTGAAGCAACACGTATGATTGCTACAACCAGACAAAGTACCACAACTGCCGCACATGCGATGATGACTGGAATCTTTTTATTCTGTTTTGGTGTCACAGCCAGATTTCCTGTGTCCTGTGACCGAACCGGCATACTCTCCTGCGACGGCATGGAAAATATCGCATACACACTGTTATATTCCTGTACAACCTCTCGAAGCTGATTGTCCATACCCTGTGCCGTTGTTGTCTTTATCAGTTTTTTCAGACTTTCTATATACGCCTGCTTCTTCTCCCCGTAAGCGGTCTCCTGTTCCTGCACCCGCACCTCTACGTTCTGTCTGTCCGCAGCTCTCTGTACCTCCGTCCGAGGAAAAAACTCATGAATCTCGATCGGGATACACAGATTTAAATCATAGGCAACATAACTGATCTCCTGCTCTGTCTCCGCGTTGACGCGCATCACGATATATTTTCCATTTAAAATTGTCCGCGTCGGTAATGCATATGCCGGATTTTCATATTTCAGATCATTTCCACAATAAGGACACTGCGCCGGCATCGGCTCGTTCGTACATTCCCGCAGGCAACTTGGACATACCTTATTAAAATCCATCGCTTCACTTCCCTTACTTTTTCTTATACCGGATTCGATACTCATACGAACCGATCAATATCACATCATCCTGTTCCAGCTTCATTGGCTGTCTGATCGGTACACCATTGACATAGGTTCCATTCGTTGACTGCAGATCCTCCAGATACAGGCTGCTGCCATTTCTTGTAAACCGGCAATGTTCCCCGGACAGCAATGCATCCTTTGCAAGCCTGATCTGGCTTTGACCGCCCCGTCCGATCGTCACGGAATCCTGTATATCAAATTCAAGTTCCCCATCCTTCTCATTTCCTAAGCGCACCATCTGTATATGAAATGCCTCAGACACACGTCTCTCCTGTTTTTTGTTATTCGGAACTGCTGCAGTTTTCGCCTTTGCCTCTTCCTGCACAATTTCCTGTTCCACTGGTTGTGGCTCCTGCGCATTGATTTCTGTTTCCGTCGCTGCTTCTCGTTCCCCAGCCGCGCGCCTGCGTTGAAGCAATAATATAACCAGCACAATCACCAAGACCCCAATGCCTATCAATCCACCAATCAGTAACGGTGATATCGAAGCGAGATCCGAATTTTGTGTTCCCGTCTCCGTAGCAGTCGCCGTTTCCATTTCCTCGGTTGACACCGCATCCGTACTGGTTGCCTCCTGTGCATGCGAGATCCACGCACGGTCGACATCGGTAACCATATCCCGGTAAACAGCTGTTTCTGTCTGGCATGTCACCTCCAAAGTCTGGGACTGTCCCTGCTCCTGCAGTGCCTCCACCGATACCGTCAACACAGTTCCCTGCTCCATATCTGAGCAGATTGCCGCACTTACCTGCTCCATTGTTGTACCATCGACAAGCGGCGTGAAATGTTTTCCGCCACCCGATCTGCGTGCGAAGCTTCCAAGCAGTTTTGCTCGTTCCAACTCCGTCTTATCCGATATAAGTGCAACGGTATACACTGGAACATGACTCTCCGCAATATGATCATATACCTCCTCGATCGTGATGCCATTCTCACTTTCTTCTGCCCCATCCGACAAGATCACAATACATTTCTTACTGTGTGCCTCCTTCGACGAAGCCAGAGACTGCACTGCCACATCGATGCCCTTATAGAGATTCGTCCATGCATCCTCCGGCTGGATCGCATCAATCTCCGACTGAATCGCATCCACGTCCGTCTGATATGCAGATTGCTTAATCTCACTGCCTGCCAGTATCAGACAGATAGAGTCGGTTTCCTCTTTATTCTGATTCAATTCTGTGAGAAATGTCCGGATCTGTTCTGCCCGCGTGGCATCTAAGGAACCAGAATTATCAACGATACAGACATAGGTCATACCTTCGCCCATCGCTTTAACCGTTGAGACATCCTGCACCTCGAGCGTCTCATTTCCGATCCGAACCGTATAACATTCCTGATCCATTACCCCGATATGGTTCAGATAGATTTTCAACGTTCCCTGTCCGGTCTGATATGCCTCAATCTGAAATGCTTCCTCTGCTTCCGCTGCTCCGGTATCCATTTCACTGTTCCATAATTCATATTCTTTCATACGCACTCCTATATCACCATCCAAACCTGATTGTTTCCAAAGCTGATCGTGTCTCCGGTTGTGATCCGGTACTCCATATGTGGTGCCAGCACATTTCCATTCACAAACGTTCCATAGGAAGAACCAAGATCACAGATACTTATTCCATTTCCATCCGGCATCGGTCGAAGCTGGCAATGTACACCACTGACACCCCCGGCATTTGCCGGATAGCCCAACGTACATTTCGCAGGATTGCGCCCCATTACAACTACGCCCTGTATCGTTACAAGCTTGCCGCTATAATATCCGTGCACTCCCTGTATCTGTTTCAACTGCAAGGAAGATACTGGCATTTCTCCTGTTTTTGGTACAGTGATTGCCTGTTCAAACTCCTGCATCGTCTGAAACCGCGCGTCCCTGCGAATCTGCAATCCCTTGTAGATTGCCTTTGCCACATACACAGGGATATATACACCAAATGATTCGAATGGCATGATCGTATCCTCGTACACACGGTTGGTCGCTTCCGGGGGCAGTACACCAGTCAGGCAATGATACATCGTCGCTGCAAGTGCATAGACATCCGTCCACGGTCCCTGCCTGCCGTGCGTCTCATACTGTTCGATCGGTGCATATTTCCGTTTCAGGATCACTGTCATCTGTTTCTGCCGTACATGCTGTCTGGCTGCACCAAAATCAATCAGCTTCACGCGTCCATCCCGACAAACAATGATATTGTCCGGGCTAATATCCCGGTGGACGATTCCACCGTTATGAAGCTCTGATAACGCACGCATCACCGGGCATATCACCGGATATAATTCCTGCCACGAAATCTTACCTCCAACCGAAGTCATCCACTGCTTCAGATCCATGCCATCCAGATACTCCATCGCGTAGTATGCAGTTCCATTTTCCTCGAACAACCGGTACACCGTCAGGATATTCGGATTGTTCCGGAAGCAATACAGAAGTCTCGCTTCCTCCAGAAATCTTGTTCGACAGGATTCATACAGAGACGTCTGCACATGTACCTGCACCGTCCGCGCACCAGCCACGCGGGACAACATCCCTTCCGGCATAAATTCCTTGATTGCGACCGGACAGTTTGACACCATATCCTGTGCCATATATGTAATTCCAAATCCACCTGCGCCAAGCACGTTTCCAACCAGATACCTTCCATTCAGAATCGTGTTGACTGGCAATGCCTGCCGAATGACTGTCTGCTCCATTGCGCTTCCCTCTTTACAAGCATTCCACAATAACCGCGGTATAGTTATCCTGATTCTTTTTCCCCGCTTCAACGATTGCCCGGTGCATCTGCTCCACGCTGTCCTCCACCGACAACTGCATCGCCTGCGCAATCTGTGTCTCTGTCAATGTACCAAATACACCATCTGACATAAACAAAATCCGGTCTCCTCTGCCTAGTGAAATTCCTGTCCGATTCCGGTCAACCGCCATGAGACGTCCCATACCGATAAAGCTGTTCAACGCTGTCCGCTCCCGATGTTCCACTGCTTCTGTATATGGAATTTCACCATTTACAACCTGCAGTTCCAACTCGTTCTGGTAAATATGCTCTCTGTTTAAGAGCAGTAACTTTCCACCGCGGTACAGATAGATATGACTATCGCCCACAGATATCCAGTGCAGTTTATCTTCCTTTATAATCCCTGCTACAAGCGTCGATCCACAGCTTCCGATTTCATCGCCAAGGAACTGATTGACGGTTTCGTTTGCATTTGCAAGCATGGAAAGCAGGTGCTGTGACACCTCTGTTCCTACTTTCTGATTATGAAAATCCTGAAATAAAGACAGTACTACCATCGAACTGATCTTATCTCCATCCTGTAGACCACCCATGCCATCCGCGACAATTGCGATCAGACCATTTCGCCGGATCTCCTCAGTCTGACTGATATCCGAAACAGCAAACGCATCCTGCTGTCCTTCCCGGTTTCCGATCTCATGCAGCTTTCCAATCTTATAGTTTCCCCGCTCAAATGGTACAACCTCCACAGGGACAATCTCCTGTAACGTCCGGTTTGTTGTTTTCTTCACTTTTTCCTTTTTCTTATTCCGCTGCATCCTCATTCTCCATCCAGTTAAACGCCGCATCACAAAGTGGCACGAAAATAAGCTCCGTCTTGCCGATCAAAATCCGGTCGTGTTTTTTAAGCTCTACCGTCTGAAATATCGCCTTTCCATTGTAACGCACGATACTTCTTCCGTCGCCCGGTGAGAAATAAAATATCTTATCCTGCGAATCGTAACTGATGATCGCATGATTCTCTCTTGAGATTGTCTCATCGCCCCGGATACAGATATCCATCCGTTCGCTTCGCCCTATAAAATTGTTATCCGAATGTATCCTGTAATCTCTGCCCTTCTCTTTTCCAGATACACAGACGAGCCAGCCAACAACGGGATCAATTCCCATCGACTGTTTAATCACCGCTACCGTGCGTCCATCGTCGCCGCCAATCTCGCCAGACCCATAAAGGCTTCCAACGCCGCCAACTGGAAGCGTCTTTCCTGTTTCAAATACCTGCGGCTGCGCCATAGATTTGCCTAGTTCCGCCATCATACCAACCGGAAGCGTCTTTCCTGTCTCCGCCATTCCCATACTGTCTAACGACATCGCACCACCAGCGTTGCCATCACAATATGGACAGGTTGCATTGATCGATGCATCATAAAAGTGACCATTCTGACATTTCTTCATTTCCATCATTAATTCCTCCTCACATTCGAATTACAAAGCTATTTTCTTTGGTTGCCAGATAAAATACCATGCCATTTTGAATCTGATATGGCTGGTTTGGATTTAATTTTCTTCCGTCCTGAAAATACGTTCCATGACTCGATTCCCGGTCGATCAAAACAGGGATTCCGTTCTTTATCTTAATCTCACAATGAATCCCGCTGATACCGGGTGTATTAGGCGCATAGCGCACCGCCGCCTGTGCATCCCTCCCAAACACGATATGTCCATTGGAATCAAAGCCAATCTGACGTCCCTGATAGTATCCCTGCAATCCAACCACGGAGATTCCAGCGTTATCCATCTGTCCTCCAACCGCCAATTGCGGCTGTGAATTCTGAAACGCAACCGGTCTGATCCGTGCCGCCTGCTCCTGCTCAACGATCTGTACGATTCCCCGACGAATCCAGCTCATAAGCACTAGCCATGCAACGACACATAATACAACATAGACACCCTGATACGACAGGACAAAGGTTGCCAGATTCGTATAAAGGTTCATGTTGTCATGAAACAGATAATATAACAGTCCAGTATCATACACATTTCCTAATTCATCCACAACAATATTTACAAACTGAACATCCCAGATTGTATGTAACAGCACGGTCAATCCAAACATTCCAAGCACAGTCTTGTTCCAGATATACGAAAACTCCAGTTCGCGGTCTTTTTTGACCGCCACAAGCGCCGCGCCATACATTGCCGCCCATGCTGAATGTCCTCCGACTGCCAGAATTCCCCGAAGAAGATTCGTCATGAATACATTGTCGCCAGACAGAATCGAGCTGAGTGCATACATAGAAGATTCCAATGTTGCAAAACCGACACCAACCGCACATCCGACCAAAAGTCCATTTAATATGTACTTATAATTTTTATTTTTAATGATGATATATACGATGATGAATTTCGCCAGTTCCTCAGAGACACCAGTTGCCAGAGCCACACCCGTATTACCCAGAAAGGAATTATCCAATATGAGAAATACAAAAAACAGGCTGAAAAAACCTCCGATAAACACATACTTAAACAAATCAAAAATTGAAATGTTCCTCGGTATATTCATCTCCCACAGCAAAAGCAGCATCGTGACTGGCATCACAAACGGTGGAATGATCACTTCCAACGTGTAAAAGATCAGCTGTCCATTCGTCATGTATAAGGCTGCAATGATAAGCAGCGAAAATACAATCCCGATGATTCCAAACCGGAAAAACAGCCACGGTTTTGTCCACTGCGATAACATCTGTCCCTGCCGCGGCATAAAGCTTTCACAGCCAGATGCATACAGGCGGTCGCGTTCTTCCTGCGTTGGCTTATTTAACACACCCGAAAAGATTTCTTTCCATTTGAATTTCTTCGACAGATTGGTCGAATCCTGAAAAAACTGCGTATTTCCCAAATGTACCCCTCCCCTTTATCGTAATATAGCTTATGCAAAGATATGTCATATTTTACCATCTACTAAAATAAAAAAGGTATGCAGCCAGCATACACTTTATCTGCTGACTGCACACCTTTTTCTCCACTTGTATCATTCGGTATATGTGATTTCAAAGGAAGGTTCACCATATTTTTTTATTGCTTGTTCCATATCGTCTCTCAAGCCCTTGCTGATCTCCACCACACTCAGGTTCGGAATATGGAACAACGGTTCTACATCATAAAGCAGGCACCCGGACATATGCAGCGTAATGACATCTTCCCGTCCTTCCAATGCAGATATATCCTTCACCTCTGACCAGCTGATGTTGATTTCCTGCACAAACTCCATTTCCTTTACATGCGCAATATCCGTCTGTCCCTCTGCACCAAGCATGATTCCCCGGATACGTTTACCTTCCAGATACTCCGACAAATCCTCCTGCCCAGCAATGTCTAAGAAATCAAGATCCGATAGCTGCGCCAGCGGACTTCCATCAAAGACACCCGCATTGTGCAGATCAATATTTATGAGATTCGGACATGTCTCCAGGAATTCTATGCTCTTGATCTGGTTGTTACATAGTCCGACATGCTGCAAATATTTCTTATTTGCAAGTGCACTGGCATCTTGAATATAGTTATCCCGCAGCTCCACATCTTCCAGATATTCCAGATTCTTAAGTGTCGAAATATCTGTGATTTTTTGCCCGCCGAAAAAAACCTTCCGCAGGTTCGGCATGTACGCAAGCAGAGAAAGATCGGACACACTACCGTGTCGTTCGCCACTGCTGCCCCAGGTTCCCATCGTCTCCCAATACTCATTTTCCGTCGCAACCGCTTTCATGCCTACCACATACAAGGTCTGTACCTCTTCCAGGTCTGCATATGTGATATCTCCGGTCTTGACTCCCAGACTCAGCCGCACTGCCTCCTCCAACAAATCATCCCCGAATACAACAACCTCACTTTCTGGTACCTGTGTCACCGGTGCTTCCTGCTTCCGGTCACGCAAATACCGCATGCCTGTGACTCCTCCGATAACCAGAGCCGCCAACAGCAAAGCTCCACATATGCCATATCGAAGTATCCGTATCCGTTTACGGTATTGCTCTGTACATTTGCACAGATCGTGCAGAATCCCCTTATCATTCTGATACCGTTTTTCCGGTGTAAATGCACAACATCGCGCCGCAATCTTCTCCAGCTTTGTCTTAGGATTTTTTATTATCTTCGTCTCCCCGGTCAGCATCCATGCAAGCACAATTCCATATGAATAGATATCAGAACGGATATCCGTCTGCCGAAATCCATATTGTTCCGGCGGTGCAAAATCCGCAGTTCCACAAAACTCAGTATCACTTTCCTGCCCATCCTTGTAGACACGACAGATTCCAAAATCAATCAGTGCAAGCTTTCCGTCTGGCTGCACAATGATATTCTGTGGTTTGATATCCCGGTGAATGATCGCAGGTCTGGCTCTGTGAATCTCATCCATTTTGCACGCAAGCTGCAGTGCAATATCGAGACACTCTGACTCCGTTAGTGCATGCGACTTTACATATGAGTGCAGATTCATCCCCGCATAATAGACACGCACAATACAGCGGTATGTTTCGTTTGCATACTCCTCGACGTACCCGGGAATCACACTGTAATCCATATCTGCCTGCAGCAACGGTGACTCCGCCGGATAGCATTTCACAACGACCTTTTCCCCAGTCTGTACATTTCTTGCAAGATATGTATCCTGTTGTGAAGATTGACTCAGGCACTCTAAAATATCATACTGCTGCACCAGTGCCTCCGGAAGCTGCATCTCCACCGTAGCTGCAAATATCTGTTCCAGCTCTTTAACTGCATCCATCCTTTGTTTCTCCCCTCCCCACGTCTTTCTTACATTTCTCCAAGCAACGGCAGATCTACGCTGCTTAAAAGCTCTTGCAACTGCATCACATTCATATGCTTGGATATTGCAAATATGCAGACTGCATCACGCTTGATTTTCGGATACAGAACACTTTTTTGTGCCACTTTCAACAGCTTCTGTGTCTCCTCCAATGATAATGAGAATCCAAACGCAAGCATGATGATCTTATCTCTTGATGGGGTTCTTGTTCCATTGAAAATCTGGTAACCATAGGTCCGGTCAATCTGCGCTTTCTTTATCACCTTGCTTGGCAGAACATCCTTATCCTGACACAGCTTCGTCAGATATTCCGAGATTGTCGCATTCAAAAATGCATCCTCGTTTTCCTGTAATGTCTTCTGAATATAGTCCCCATGCTGAATCCTCTTTAATAACGTGTATGTCGTGACTGCCATAGGCTTTCTCCTCCCGTATACTTCCGTGTCTTAGAATGATAATAGTATAGCGGTTTTCCATGACCTTTACAATATCTAATCCTCCGCCGCTTGACTTTTCCTCCGCACTGTACTATGATTGAATCGATGCAGGTATAGTTCATTGGTAGAACACCAGCTTCCCAAGCTGGATAGGCGGGTTCGATTCCCGTTACCTGCTCTTTTTATTATGAAGAAAAGGCACCCGTTAAGGTGCCTCTTCTAAAAATGTTCTATTTTACACGATATCTTACTCTGCTGTATCTGTAGAAGTTGTCGCCTCTGCAGGAGCTTCTACCTTGATTCCATCCAGGCCTGTGATGTTCACATTCTTGTTAACCTTCGCATCGTATGTATTCGCACGCATAATATCCGCGATATCGATACCTGTTACTTCCTTCACTGACTCCATCGTCTTCGCAAGTACCTGTGGCACATACGACCCCATCGAACCAACACCGGAGCCTTCGCCGTTGCCGTCAATAATCGTTACCTTGTCGATCGTAGAGAGCGGCTCTGCGATTGCCTTTGCCATCTCCGGCAATGCCTTCACAATCATTTCCACCATCGCTGCCTGGATAACAATATTTATCATCCATTCTCCAGCACCTTCTTTTTGTATTTTGCTGTGATTTCCTGTGAAACCTGCTCACGTGTCTTTTCACCGGATGCCATAGCTCTTAAATTATTATAACAGTCCTGTGATAATGGCATATTTTCTACAGCCATGGTTGCAGCAACCTGTTCTATCATCTTTTTCTGTTTTAGTGTTATAGTTTTATTTTGCATAATAGTTATCTCCTTTATAATTCTAAATATAATTTACCGTGTTATATAAAACCGGAATAGTACGTGATACACTCGAAAATATAATTGAGAAAGTGTACTATTTCTCTTTACTCTGAAATAACCTATCATATTTTTCCATCCCCTTATCCGGATTCTGATTCATCCAGAATACGAGATAGCCTCCAATCAGGAACATAGCTGCGCCTACACCGATAAAAAACACGCAATACTTTGAAATGATTCTTCCATCTGCGATTTTCTTCGGGTTTTCCGGATCATAGTATACCGTTACTTTTTGTCCCTCTATCTCACCAACATTATCATCATGATACAATCCGGTATAAGACTTCCCATTCACTTCGTAAGATACATACACCTTGTTTGTTGATCTATGGTGGTAAATACGAGTTATCTCCCCTTGAACCGTATCAGCTTTTCTAAGAAAAAGTTTATTATGCACAGACATCCCAAGCCCAAAGAATAGCAAAATCAATCCGAATATCATAACACTCATCACTTCTTTATGGACAAATTTTTTTCTAATCTCTTTGTCACCGGCATTTTCTCCGAAAAGCTGTGCTTGTTGTTCCTCTGTCATAATATATGGATTTCCATCCGATGAAGATGTAAGTTTTCCATCCGGTTGATATACAAGCTTCTCAATCGGAGTTGTCCTTGTTGTTTCAATTACATATGGATCCTGCTCCAAATCACTGAACTCCCCCAGTGAAGGATCTTTTAATTCTTCCTGCATATCTTTCATACGCTGTACCGGATCTGCATCTTTTAGCTTTAATGACATCTTTTTCTCCCCTTCTCAAAATACACAACGGATTGCAACCAAATATTTTCATTCATATTAACACTAACACACATATATGAAAATAACAATGTAAGATTTTGTTCTGTCATCAATACATCAATATGATTCCGGGCGAATTCTAACGCTTTACTAGATTAATTTCCAGTTTGGGTTTTCCTGCTTGCTTTTCTCTTCCTACACCCACGTCTTGGGTTTTTCCGTTCAATTTCTCTCCCTCACGCCCAAATTCATCTCCTGATCTTACCGATTAGCTTCCAGTCTGGTTTTTCCTGCTTGCTTTTCTCTTCCTTCACCCAAGCCGTGGTTTTTTCCGCAGAATTCCTGTTCTGTGAACCCAGATTTACATTTTGGCGAAAATAATATAGATATAACCGAATCCACATACACAGAAAGAGATGTGGAATGGCTGAGAGAAGACTTAGTAAAAATAGGAAATCATTCGCCGTGCAACCTCCTCTGCGCTTCGCTTCGAGTCGGTCTTGGGCATTCGCCCTATATAAACGAATAAAAAAATGACTGGTATCAAGCAAGCTTGACCAGCCATTTTTTTATCCGTTATGCACGGCTCATTGTCTCTAGAACTTACCAGCCTTTGCTGCTTCCTCTACGGAAACTGCAACTGCAACAGTAGCACCAACCATAGGGTTGTTACCCATACCGA
>ERZ1035006.1566-NODE-1566-length-14794-cov-18.360201_pt1 | contig 14794 bp, 11 predicted proteins | sample MGYA00520694_ERZ1035006 | MGnify/ENA primary metagenome ERZ1035006 (study PRJEB33766, sample SAMN09781746) | gut metagenome | biome: gut microbiome | host: Homo sapiens | place: Madagascar | study: EMG produced TPA metagenomics assembly of the PRJNA485056 data... | reverse complement strand
TATTTCGTTGTTTATGCGACTGCGTCGCATTCTTCTGCAAACTTAGAGTGGATTCCATAAGCTTATCCCCGTAGGTTTCTGTGTCTTCTGTGCGTTCTGTGGGAAATAAAACTCAAAATTCAAAATGCGCGCAGCGCACCAATTCCTAACTCCTAATTCGAGGCTCTTCTTGCCCAGCTCTCCCCTCTCTATTGTGGAGGGGCTGGGGTTTTCTTCTTCATTTTCCCCACAATAACCCCATACGATTCCCTTATAATCCCCATTACAAAGTCGGGTTCCATTTGCTCGAAGTACACGTCGCTCCAATGTTTCTTGTTCCAATGGAAAGCGGGCGTTATATTTTCGTATAGCTCGCGCAGTTCCTCGTTGCGTTCGGGTGTCAGCTTGCAAGCAAATCTCAGGCTGTCGTTGTCCACGTTATAATTGCCCGTGCCCAGCCATAGGCACAAGAATATCTTGCCCTCCACGCGGAAGGTAATGTTGTCGTCACCAAACGGTTGGTCTTCAGTAACCCCGTTCAACGACAAAGTATAGTCTCTTACGTGTTCTATATTCATAAGTGTATTGTTGTTTTAAGACATAATGACATGTTTTTTAAGACATAAGAACATAAGGACATGTTTTTTAGACATAAGAACATAAGAACATGTTTTTAAGACATGAGAACATAAGAACATGTTTTTAAGACATGAGAACATCTTTTCCCCCAAAAAACCTGTTCTTCTGTCTTTCCCCAAACCATGTTCTTCTGTCTACCACCCGCTTGCGTCCTCCTACACTTCCCTTACCATTGGATTTTTCCCTTTTCCCTTTTCTCTTTTCACTTAAATTCCTATTTCCTCCAAATCATCCGGCACAACAATCCTGCCTTTAAAGAATTGAGCGGCCTCTTGGGTGTAAGTTTGTTTGCGCGTATCGATAGTCTTCTCCTCGGTGTGATAGAGGATAAGGTTCTTGATGTCGAGTTGTGCGGCAAGTTTGCCCGCGTCGAGAGCCGTGCTGTGGCATTTCTCGTAAGGCTTAAAGGTGTTGCGTTGAGCGTATAGGCAGAACGCCTCGCACATCATCCAGTCAGCGTGTTCCACATAAGGGCGGTTTATGGGGTTGTAAGGCTCGTCGCCCAGGCACGCCAGCGAGACGGAGTGGGGCAGAAGAGCGCGGAAACCGAACTGTTTCTCCTTGTTAGAGTGGATGTCAAAGCAAGTGAGTCTCATGTCGCCCACGTCGAACTCCTCGCCATCCGTCAGTTGGTGGAACACCACGCGCTCGTCAACCTTGTCCAGCTGTTTCTTAGCCAGAACCATGTCGATGATGGTGCGCACCACGCTCATCACCTTGTCGTTGCCGTAGACGTGCAGTCGTCCCTGGTAGCCCTTGCATTGTGCCACCATGCGCACAATCCATATCACGCCCAGTATATGGTCGGTATGGGCGTGGGTTACAAATAGGTGGTGAATAGAGTCGATAGAGATGTTAGCCTTGCGCAGTTGTGCAAGGATGCCGTTGCCTCCGCCAGCGTCGACAAGCAACTGTGTGGTAGAGGTGGAGAGCACAAAGCAAGTGTTGTAAATGTGGGATACTGTGGCGTTGCCCGTGCCAAGCATAGTTATCTTGTTCATATTACCATAGAGCAACTTTTCCGGCAACTCCCAAATCGATCGTTGCATTTACCACACCGAGAGCCTTAAAAACTCTGCGCATAGTAGGTATAGTTATACTATAGCCTCTCTCCAATCTGGAAATTTGAGCTCTTTTTACACCAATACGCTCACCAAGTTGTTCTTGTGTCAAGTTCTGCTCTATACGAGCCTTCTTGATGGCCTCTCCCAAACGGTAGGCGTGCAATGCTTCATCTACATCACTTTCAAAAGCGTCACGTTTAGGAGTACCTACTTTTCCAAAGTGCTTGTCAAGCACATCGTCCAATGGGGTTAGATTCATCTGTGCCATAATTATTTATTTTTAAAATATTCTTTTCTTATTGCTTCTGCTTTCGCTATTTCCTTGCTTGGGGTCTTTTGAGTTTTTTTGATGATGCCGTGAGTGGCAATTACCAATGTGTCTTTATCCTTATCCCAAAAGGCGAACAAACGATAAGCAGTTTTGTTGTATAATGTACGAAATTCCCATATCTCCGAGTTCTCTAATTTCTTGAAAAGTTCTTTGTTGCGCTCACCACCTGCAACACGCTTGATGTTGTAGTAGATTTTGTAGGATACCGCTTCGGGTAAGCTCTCTATAAAGTTATGTGCCTCGTCTGTTAAGACAAGTCGGAAGATATTTTGTACCATACATTTTCTTTTATTGCAAAGTTAGGCATTGTGTTTCATAAAAAAGAAACAAAAAGTCCTTAATTGTATTTCATTGCTCATTTTTTAACATTTCCTTGTCTTATAAAAATAATGTATGCGTTCATATATTGTAAGTGAAAAGTGAAAAGTGAAGAGTGAAGAATCCAATAGTTAAGTGAAGAGTGAAGAATCCAATGGTTTAAGTGAGGATACCGCAAGAAACGAGTGTTGGGCAACGCCCAACCAAACCTCTTGTTCTCGTTTTGCTCAAGCAATCCTTTGCCCTTCTTCTCATGTTCTCATGTTCTCTTGTCTTCCCCAAAAAACATGTTCTCATGTTCTCTTGTCTTTCAAAAAAACATGCTCTTCTGTTCTCTTGTCTCCCCCCAAAAAACATGTTCTCTTGTTCTCATGTCTTCCAAAAAACCATGTTCTCTTGTCTTCTTTTACCAGATTGACACAAATCAATATCTCAAAGTACATATATGATACGTTAATTGTCTTATTTTGTAATTTATTGTCATAAAACCCTATCGGGGGGGGTAATTATGGATTGTTTAGTGTGAAATGTACCCTAATTTTGTTACTGCAAACGTTTTCATGCAAAATGTAACGGTTTTCACGTATTTTTTTATACGACCTATTAAATTTCCTAATATCTTTGCAAACGCACAAGACAAAATAAGATTTGATTCTCACAAAACAAACAACAAATGTGACTCATACAACAACAATGTGACATGGACATTTTAAAAATGGAATTCATATCTTACTTTAAACCGATAGTAATAATTAATTAGATAAAATAAAAGCCTAAAACGATGAAGCATTCATACATATTAGGAATGGCAATGGGGCTACTTGCAACGACTGGCACAGTTAAGGCACAGGACGTGGCATTGAAGACCAATCTCTTGGGCTGGGCTACAACATCGCTCAACGCTGGTGTGGAGATAGGTACAGCCGAGAAGCAGACGGCACAAGTGTTTGCCACGCTCAACCCGTGGACTTTCTCAGGAGAGAAGAGGGTGCGCATTTGGAACATCGAGCCCGAATATCGCTGGTGGACTTGCCAACGCTTTGGAGGCAGCTTCTTTGGTGTGCACGCTCTGGTAGGCGAGTACAACGTCAAGAATGTTGACCTGCCCTTCGGCACCTTAGCCAAGACCAAACGCGGACGCCACTACGAGGGATGGTACGTGGGAGCCGGCGTAACTTACGGCTACCAATGGTTGCTGTCGCGACACTGGAACCTCGAGGCTTCGCTTGGTGTGGGCTACGCCTACAGTCCGTACAAGCTCTACGGACGTTGCGCCAAGTGTCTTAAGGACTCGCACCGCAACTATGTGGGACCTACCAAGGCGGCAATAAGCTTTGCCTACATATTCTAATATATAGAGAATTAAGAGAAAAAGATTTAAACCAGAGGCTTTTTACACAGAAAAAACTCTAAGTATAGAATCTTCAATAGACAATATAACAAACCCAGGAGTTATGAAGACCAATTCATTGACACGCATTTTTCTGACATGTCTCATGGGAGCAGCCACTTGCAGCTCTGCCATGGCGCAGACCGTTGCTTCGGGTGCCGTGACTATTGACAACGTGCAGACTAATGTAGAGAACAAACGGGTGGATGTTGCGTTCAGACTGAACCTCAACAACCTTAAGCTCAAGGCCGAGCAGCAACTTATACTTACTCCGTTGCTTGCCGCCGACGGCGACACTACTGCTTTGCAGCCTATCATCATCAACGGCCGTTCGCAGCATATTCGCATGCAGCGTGCCGGCAAACTCGACGCCAAGAACACGGAGGGCGAGCAGCCTATCGTTGTGTTGCGCAAGAATGGTACCGAGCAGAGCATTATCTACAGCCAGTCGGTAGAGCGTATGCGCCCCGTTGAGGCTGATCAGCTGCAGGTGCTTGCCGCACAGGACCTTTGCGGATGTGGCGACCTTAAGAATCAAGACCGCACGCTTATCACCACCATCGACAACCTTGGCGCTTGGATGCCAGCCCTTGCATTTGTTAAGCCGGCTGCCGAGGCACGCAAGCAACGCGCCGAGAAGGGCGAGGCTTACCTAAGCTTCCGCGTAAACAAGACCGACATCGTGGTAGACCTGTTCGACAACTCACGCGAATTGGCAAAGATTACAAAGACCATCGACCTTGTGCGTGAGGACAAGAACGTGCAGATTACGGGCATAAACATTCATGGTTTTGCCTCGCCCGACGGTCCTTACGCCAACAACGAGCGATTGGCTCGCGAGCGTGCCGCTTCGCTAAAGAATTATGTGGCAAATCTTTATCCTATCAACGCCAAGCTGTTCAGCTCAAACTCTACACCTGAGGACTGGAACGGATTCCGCCGCAAGGTGCAGCAGTCTAACTTGGCTAACAAGGAGGAGATAATAAAGATTTCGAACTCGAGCCTTGCGCCCGACGACAAGGACAAGCGCATACGCCAGCTCTATCCGCACGACTATGCTGTGATAATGAGCGACATCTATCCGCGCTTGCGCCATAGCGACTACACCGTGAGCTATACGGTAAGGCCTTTCTCGGTTGAGGAAGCCAAACAGATACTAAAGACCCGTCCGCAGCAGCTGTCGCTACAGGAGATGTTCCTGGTGGCACAGACAATGGAGCCGGGCTCGGCAGAATTTAACGAGGTATTCGATATTGCCGTGCGCATGTTCCCCGACGACCCAACTGCCAACCTTAATGCCGCATGTGCCGACCTTCAACGCCGCGACATCGCGTCGGCTGAGAAGCATCTGCAGAAGGCCGACAACTCGGCTGCAGCCCTTAACGCGCGTGGCGCTTTGGCTGTAATGAAAAAAGACTATCAGTTGGCTCGCCAGCTGTTTGCCGATGCAGCTGCCGCTGGTTCGGAGGACGCAAAGGCTAACGCAAAGCGCATAGCCAACGCCAAATAATACATTCAAAATATTTATCTATAGAAAAAACAGGGTAGGGTGCCGCCAAAAAGCACCCTTCCCAATCATATTACGATCAAAATTTTTAAGTTAAACAATTATATTCACTTAATTCTTTTTTTATGAAGAATGTTAAAAATCTATTCGGAATGGCTGTTATGGCTACAGCCTTGGTAGGTTGCTCAAGCAACGACAACCTTAATCCTAATGCTAACGAGGGTGCAGACAAGGTAGGTACTGCGTATGCTTCGTTCAAGATCAATCTGCCTACTACAAACGGTACACGTACTGATGGTGATCCTACATTAGTGCATGGCGATCCTGCTGAGTATGCGGTAAAGAACGGTACAATTCTTATTTTCGACAACAGCGGAAACTTTGTTGAAAGTGCCGAGCTTGGAACCATGAATCCTTGGACCGACGTTAAGACAAATGGTGTTACAACATCGGCTATTGCTACTGTAAAGCTTGAAAATGTTTCATTAGGTGAGAACAATTACAAGGCATTGGTGCTTCTTAATAATAATTCTGGTACTACTACTCAAAAAGTAGCATTGCCAACTTCTTCTTCTGATACGTATGCTAAATGGAGCAAGGAAGCACATGTAACAGTTGCTAATTATAAGTCGACAGACGGTATCTTTATGGCAAACGCTCCGATGTTTACAAGTACAACAACAGATCCTGAAACTCTTGTAACTGTTGCCAATGTTTGCGCATCACCTGAGGAAGCTCAGGCAAAGACTGCTACTACAATTTATGTAGAGCGTGGTTTGGCTAAGGTTACAATGAAGAATTTTGATCCTTCTTACACTATTGCAGCTGGTACATACAAAGATGATGAAGTTGTAATCAATGCTTGGCAGCTCGACGTAACCAATAAGTCAACATACCCTGTTCATCAGACAGGTGGCTTGAAGACCGCTTGGAATCAGATATGGAATACTGATCGTTTCTATGATAAAGATAATGGAGTCTTTAAGCGCGTATATTGGGGCGAAGATCCTAACTATGATAAAAATGTGTATTCCAAGGGAACTACTACAAAATCAGCTTTGGAATACTGTAATGATGCTTTCAATATGATCTTAAATGCTGAAGTTGTTGGTTTACCCGGTGATGACAAACCTCAGTATTGTCTTGAGAACACATTCAACCTTGCTAATATGATGCAGGGCCAAACCACACGTGTTGTGTTTAAGGCTGTTTATACTCCTAATGCTCTTAAGAGTGAAACAGTCAAGACATTCTATAAGATTGGCAACAATACTGCTGTTTGGAAAGGAGCTGATCTTGAGAAGCAGATTTTGGCCGTTGCTACAACTGTTATGAATCTAACTTCAGCTGAGACTGCAGACTATGAAGTAAAGCTTGATGCTCCTGCAAATAATATTAGTGGAGAGGCTGGTCAGCATATGATTACTGCTGATAATATTGTATACACTGGCTCAGGTTCTTCAAAGGTTCCTGCTGCTCTTGCTGCAATCAACACCAAGCTTGGTTTGTCAGAAGATCCAACCACTCATAAGGTAAAAGTTGGTATCTCAACATATCTCAATGGCGAGGCATACTACATCGCTCGCATCAAGCACTTCAACGAGTTGACTCCTTGGACAGCAGGTACTGCTTATGATACAGATGACGCTACATACCTTGGTCGCTACGGTGTTCTCCGCAACAACTGGTATGAGCTTTCTGTAAGGAGCATTAGCGGTCTTGGCTATCCTGACGTTCCTGAGGTTAAGCCTAATGTTCTAGATGATGAGAACGACAAGTACATCAACGTTGAGGTTAAGATCCTTGACTGGGCTATGCGCAAGCAGGTAATTGACCTCTAATCAATATTGCGCGTCCTCTTATCAGGACCGCAAGAACCCTAATAAGTAACAGTTCAGAATTATCTTTACATATAGTAGGAGGGTATGGCATCCTTGCCATACCCACTAAATCGGCAGGACACTCATTACAGAGTAGGTATGGCAGGGATGCCATACCCTCCTACAGATTGCCACTCATATATAAAGCTAAAAATGAACACGTACTTATCTTAGGAGGTACGGCCCATGCAGCCGTACTTCCTTTGATACATTCATTTTGAATATTTACATTATTTACCAACAACTCTAATTAATTTAACGGCAAACATTATGTTTCACGGACTGGTTAAATCTATATGCTCACTCCTCGCCTTTGCACCATTGCTGGCTTCGTGCTCGCTGATGCACGACGACCTTGAGCCATGCGACAATGGCGCTTACCTGCACTTCCGCTACGACTACAACACGCAGCGCGCCGACCTTTTCAACGACCATGTTGGAGGCGTTGTTGTCATGGTGTACGATAAGGACGGCAAGTTCCTCTTCCGTCAGGACGCTTTCAATACCAATAGCGACGCTCCTATCCGCCGTCACGACTTTGCCGTACATCTTAATCTGCAGCCTGGCGAATACCAATTTCTCGCCATCGCAAAGCAGAAACGTTACGAGGACGCTCTGGCTACGCCTGGAGCCAAGTTCCGCATCCACAACCATGTGGAAGGCGAGGACATTTCTGCCTTCAACACTATGCTCGACCGCAACGAGGCGGGCGATATTGACGAGGTGGATTGCTCGGCTCCGCTCGACACGCTGTGGATTGGTCGCTCGCAACACCTTACTACCGTGTACGACCTTAAGGCTACACACGACACCATATCCTTGGTGCGCGACACCAAGCAGCTCACTATCTCGCTGCATCAGATTGACGCACCCGAGAAAATCTCTGCCGACGACTTCGGCTACGAGGTAATAGCCGACAACGGCTTGATTAACTACGACAACTCTTTGGCAAGCGACTCAAAGCTTCGCTACACGCCTTTCCATACATGGACCACCGAGTTCCGCGACGAGGCTGGAAACGTAAAAGAACGTACTGCCCATGCCGGACTGATGCTCTCGCGCCTGGTCTACTTCCCACCCGAGCAGAACAACCGCAACGCCATGCTGCATATATATAATAAGGTGTCGGGCAAGACCATCGCCCTGATCAACCTGCCAGATATTCTGCAACAAGGACGCGACGCTTATGCCTCGCAAAACTACGGCATTCAGGAATATCTCGACCGCGAGTATGACTACCGCCTCGACTTCTTCCTCATCGGCACCGAGTGGCAATACGTAAACCTTTCGGTTGGTGTGCTCGACTGGGCTAAGCGCATTCAGCGCATAAGCTTGTAGATTATATAAAACTGAACTTTCGCAAGTGGTTCAAGTACGGGCTGAAGGCCCAAAAGCTCCTAGCCCAGGGCATCGCCCTGGGTATGATGGCAATCAGCAAGACGCCCTGTAAGGGCAAAAGCTTTATGTTTTGCCTGGAGTTTTAAAGCTTTTGCCCTTACAGGGCGACAGGTTTGCGTCCGTAATTACCCAGGGCGATGCCCTGGGCTAGTGGCTTCTGCCCTTTGCCTTTCCGCTTCGCGCCGGCGACCTTTGGTTCAGGGCGTGTGGAGCTTACATGCGAAAGTTGAATAAAAAATAAATTTAGTTTGAACCTAATAATAATTAGAACAATGAAACGACTTGCAGACATACTCCTTTCTCTTGCTGCCCTGTTGTTGTTGGCAGCATGCACAGATGATGCCGATGTGTACAACACCCCGGCTTCATCCGAGGGCAATCTGTGTGTCTATGTGCCAGTTACTCGCGAGGGCGATGCCATCACGAGCAGTCTGAGCAGCAGCAACCCTACATACAATGCCTCTGTAGAAGAATGCCAGATTAACGACCTTCATCTTTATGCCTTCCCCGTTAGGGGCGAAGGCACATTTCTCTCGCAGGAACTTCCATCGCCCGCAGCAAGCAATATGCTCGATGAGAAAGTTGCTTCTTATCAGCTCAAGATTAAGCCGGGCACCTATCGTGTGTACGTGGTGGCTAACATGGAGGATGTGCTCGATGTCAATAGCATAACAACTGAAGACGAGTTGAAGAAAGTGGTGTTGAGTTATCAGCCGATGTCAAAGCCAGGTATGCCCGTAGCCAATAATATCCCTATGATATACGAGCCTGACACAAAGGCTGCCGACGGCTCTACTGTCAACGGAACAATTACCATAAATAATACGACACCTAAGACCGTGGCGGCTAATCTGCGATTTACCTGTGTTAAGGTGTGCCTTAACCTTATATACGACCCTAATGCCGCAGGCGTTAGTCCGGCACTTAAAAACGGAATGATTATTAATGATGTTAAAGCCGAGCGTCTCTCTCCATCGACAAAGTTGTTGTGGGATGGAAAATTTAGTAACCCAAGCTTGGATGCAAGCAGCACTTATGCCAAGGGCTTTGCGTCGTCATTGTATGAACATGCTTCCGCTACAGGAGTCTACTACAGCGATTGGAAAGAGGATCTTACACATGTAAACGACAACAACAATAACATCATAACGCCAAAGAGCGCGGTAACCTCTTCGCCTGTAAACAATAAGGAGAAGTGGCTCTTCCGTGCCACCTATTATCTGCCCGAACGCTACGTGGCTAAGGCTGCGCAGCAGTCGGCATTGAAGATAGGTGGTGCTGTAGGTGGTCACAACAACAGCTACAACATCAACCTTGGTCATCGTCAGGACGAGACCTCAACAACGGAAGTTCCAACTTTCCCACGCGGCACATATTACGAGATAGTAGGCCGCATAAAGAGTCTTGGCAACATCGATCTCGACTGTGTTGTGGGTGTAAAGGATTGGAAGATGGCACCAATAGATGTAGACCTCAACCATACTACGCTTTGGGTTTCGAAGACAAGTGCAAAAGTAACATCCTTGCAAAATGCTATCATCGACTATGGTACAAATCCCGATGCAAGCAACATTACGTTTGGATGTGATACGGAGATTGAAAAGATTGCAGGAGGAATGTCACCCGTTATTGTCGCAACTAACGATATTGCAACTCATCGTATAACATTCAGTATAAATCCAGATCTCTCGGTAAAAGACTTTAAAGCTCCTAAGGGTACTGCCAAAGTATGGATAAAGGCTGGCAATATAAAGAAATACATTGATGTAGAATACGACGTTACACCATACTTCAAGGTAGATCCAGTGGATATTGTTATCTTCTACGATGAAGGTAATACAGCTGAGTTGACTAAGTCGGTGAAGTTTACTACCAACCTTGGTGGCATTAAGTTCCCTGATGGCTGGACGGTTTCTGGCGGCGGACATGATGTTACGTATGCTAATTCGAGAATAAACATCAAGTGCAAAAATACTCAATTGGCAGAAGGCAAATTTACTATTACGGCTACATCCGACCCTCAGACAACAACCACACATACGTTTACGGTAAAGTCGATTGAAAAGTATAAAGACGCAGACGGTAATGAAAAATATATGGAGCAACCGGTACGTGTAACGGTGCGCCCACCAAAGGGTAACTACATTATATATATGCGAGCCATAAACGACTTGGCGTGGTGTAATGGTGGCTCTAATGGTGATTATCAGCATAAGAATATGCTTAATGAGGATACTAATGTTGGTCCTGGCGATAACAACAACTGGCGTGACGGTTGGTGGGAACAGCAGAACGCAGATTGGAACTCAGACCTTTCGCAGCATGCTGACTACCACTATGTGTACATCTACACACAGATAGGTGAGACAACTCAAGGTTCTACGGCTGCCCAGAGAACTACGGCAGAATGGTATTTCGGTAAAAAGTACGTTAAAAAAGACGATAATCGCAACACTGTGTCTAGTGGTACTGATAAGGATAAGTATACAGGTGAATGGTGGCCAGGCAACATGATGACAGCCGACTATAACAACCCTGGTTGGTACTATTATAGTATAGCAGTAGGTGCTAAGTCGGCAGGAGTCAATGGTAAGGGAACGGCAACGGAAGGCTCAAGTAAGACGATTAAGCCTGGACAAACCTTGCTGATTTTCAGTAATGGAACATATCTTGACGCAGGCATCCAGTCACATCGATTCACCCATCACAACGACCCCGGCATCACACTCTTCAACTATGAGGACAATGAAGGCTGGTATCTGTACGACCCTTTGTCGGATCCTTACTACAGAGTTTATGACGAGAAACCTACCGTTGTAGACGTTGAATATACCATTTATACCAAAAACAATGGAATATTTGCTTGGTATGCTCTATATGGAGTAAACACAGGTGATGGTAAAGGAAAATTTACAATGTATTGCAATAGCTGTAATGTTCCTAACGAATTTGAGTGCAAGGAATACGGGAAGGACAGCGACGGCAAAACTTGGTACAAGACCATACTCCACCTTAAAGCCCCATTGAACGAATATGATAAAATCTTGCAGTTGAAAATCAGCAATACGGGTCTTCAACCTATGCTGTTCGATGGTGATAACTATCCCTCAACCATGATGAGCAGCGATGGCAAGCGTTATGTTGTGGAAGGCTCATACGATCCTGACACACAGACTTGGAAGAAGGGACGTCCTTTTTAAAAAGTAACAATTAAAAGACAACAATATGTATATCAAGAAATTGACAATTTGGCTCTTCATGCTCTTGGCTATGGTGTCGACTGCTTGCAGCGACATCAGAGACATTGTAGGAGGCGGCACGCAAGACTTGCCGTCCGATGGAGTTGTGCTGACTCTTAAGTTGCCTAATTTCACCAAGAATACTGTGGCGACAAGAGCAGCAACCGAGCAGCAAATCAACAGCCTCTGCGTTTTGTGCTACGATGCAGGAGACAATTATCTCGGCATGAGCACCATTTCAAGCGACAGCATAAAGGATAAGGGCGACGACACTTATGATGTTAAGGTGAAGGCTGTGCCCGGAACAGCCACGCTACATATTGTAGCCAACACCGACATAACTGAGAGCGACGCCAGGGATGCTGATGGCAAGAACAACCTGTACAACGCAACACGCGGCGGCAACCCCAACCTCGACGCTCCCGTTTGTTGGGGAAGCGTAAAGGTGGACGACCTGCTTAATAGCAAAACCAAAGTGTGGTTGTTCCGACAGTTTGCCAAGGCGTCTGTTACAAAGGATAGTAAGCTGACCAACTTCGAGATTACTGGTTTCAAGCTCTTCAACACGGCAACAAAGGGCACAATAGCCAACACTAAGTTGGATACCGAGGTGTCTCTGCCTTCGTCGGTAGCTTACGCGGATGAGAAAGACTATAGTATGGGCGAGCATCCTTTCTACGAGACACCAGCAGCCGGCAAGGCATACATGATAATCAAGGCAAAGTATAATAAAGGACCAGAGACTTATTATAAGGTGGCGTTCCAAATGGATCTTCTTCGCAACCGTCATTATCAGGTTAAGGTTACGGCTGTGAACCATGCAGGCTATTCGTCAGAAAAAGAAGCTAAAGACAATCTGCCAGAGAACGGACTGTCTGTAGAAGTGGTGGACGACAATCCTCCTATTATGAAAATGATAGCATGTAAGGACTACGAACTTGGCGTGTGTGGCAAGCAGACTGTATTGGGTAATGCCGAGGAGGCTACAATTACGTTTGTAACAACCAAGCCAGAAGATAGTAAGTATAATGATTTTAGCGTTGTCTCGCACGATCCTTGGATTACAGTTCCTACTGATTATAAATCAAAAGCATCGTATATTAATTTGCCAACAACTGCTGGACCCAACTCGTCAACAGGCAGATTGTACACCATTAAGCTTACTCTATCCAAGAACTACGAATCGTATGCGCATACTGGTACTGTGACAATAACATCAGGCGACTTGTCGCTCGATGTAGCGATTACACAGAAGGGCTACGACTATCGTACTGATCCAAATAGAATTGTGCGGATACGAGATCTTGAAAATAAAAGTTCAGATTTAAACCAAGACGACTACTTCAGCTGGATAGACTCGAAGCAGTTTCAGGGCATAAGGCCAGAGGAGAACCAAGGCAGAGTGCGCAACGACGGACTCCACTTCTTTGTGGGAAAAAATCAGGTTTACTATCTCATACCATATATTGATAAAGATGATATGACGTGCAATGATCCGCGAGTGACAGTAAAGCTCGATAGTGAAAAAAAATTCTGGGAGGTGAGGCTTGCCAACAATTCGGACGAATCGTCTAACGTCAATAATTATAATAGGTGGATTAGCAATGAGGCATTTACCATTATAACCATCACCAACGCGAGAACCAAGATTACGGTAACCTATCCGGTTTATCATGTCGGATTGTTCGCAAAGTTGACAACTGCTTATCAGCTTGGCAATAGCAAGGCTTCGGGATGGTACTATTATGAGATGGTTGACGTAAAGGCTAAGGTTACCAAAACAGACGGAACTACCGAGGTCAGAACCTACCACATGCTCGATCGCAACCTTGGTGCCACAAACAACGGCTACTACTCTCCTGCCACAACCGCGCTTGAAGGCAACAAGGGAGCAATAGGTGGTTACTTCAAAATTTCGGTAGCCGAAAATTCTAATGATGCTAAGAACCAAAACACTGTGGTAGATGCTTTGGCAATAGGCGACTTCAAGGTGTGCGACAACATGTGTCTGCGAGGTCTTATCGACAACAACAATAACTTGGCGATAGTAGAGGAGAAGACTCATTATGGCGAGGTGTACAACTGTCTGAGAATTAATACGGATGAAAGGGATATTCCCCAGATATTTATCCCGATGAGCGGATATTATGAGGGCAAGACCGACGAGGATGCGATTTACAAGGACAGTAATCATGCCAACCTATGGACAAGCTCACGTCTGGCTGGTTATCAGGGATTCTCGGAAAGCAGTCCTGAGTACGGCTTCTGGTACTTGTATCTCGATGCTTTCGGCAAGAGCCTAAACTTGTCAAACTACCGATTTGTGTCGGGTTCGTCGGGAAATAATACGAAACGATATAGAGCCATGCCAGTAAGACTCGCTGCCGAACAAAAGTAAATATAGTAGCGGAGACTAAGGGAAAAGTGAAAAGGGAGTTTAAGTGAAAAGTGAAAAGGGAGTTTAAGTGAAAAGTGAAAAGTGAAGAGGGAAAAATCCAATAGTTTCCCTCGGGTCACCCGAGGTTAAGCATAATTCGCCGCCTTCGGCGACGCTATGAACCTATAAGTAGCGGAGGCCGGAGACTAAGGGAAAAGTGAAAAGGGAAAAGTGAAAAGGGAAAAGTGAAAAATCCAATAGTTCCCCTCTGGTTCCTCAAGTGGTACGCCCCGAAGGAGCAATTTGGGCTTTGCCTTTCCGCTTCGCGCCGGCGACCTTTGGTTCAGCCCGCATTATTAGACTTTTGACACACACCCCGTAATCAATGATACAAACTGTTTAGCGTCGCCAAAGGCGGCGAATCATGCTTAACCTCGGGTGACTGAAAGGAACCCGAGGAAAACGCATACTCTTCCCTTTCCTCTTCCTCTCGCTCGGCTAAGCCGAGCGAGAGGAAGAGGTTTTATATTATATACCTCACTATCCTCGGGTTCCCTCTGTTCACCCGAGGTTAAGCATAATTCGCCGTCTTCGGCGACAATATGAACCTATAAGTAGCGGAGGTCTCCGGCCTCCGCAGCACCAAGTCGAATACAAATCATCATTAATAAT
>ERZ1035006.1563-NODE-1563-length-14823-cov-11.780878_pt1 | contig 14823 bp, 14 predicted proteins | sample MGYA00520694_ERZ1035006 | MGnify/ENA primary metagenome ERZ1035006 (study PRJEB33766, sample SAMN09781746) | gut metagenome | biome: gut microbiome | host: Homo sapiens | place: Madagascar | study: EMG produced TPA metagenomics assembly of the PRJNA485056 data... | reverse complement strand
TTTTGTCCGTAATTATATACAATTTTTACAAATGCTTTTTGTATACTTTTCATATTGGTTAACCTATCTTTCACAAATTGTAAACACATCGTCCATCAGGCTGTCATTTTGCATATTTGCATTAATCTCCATGCAATGTACAACATGCACAAAAAAATAGTTGTCCATGCTTTATAAGAACTTGGAAACAACTATTTTTTGTGATTAATATACAATTTACACATATCATTGCTATGGTGTTTCCACCACCAACATCATGCAATTTTCCTCAAAATCAACAAGTACGTAATCTTTATCTCATTTCTTCAATAAATGCCTTATATCCCTTATAAGCCTCATACACATCTGCCTTGCTTGTCACTTCCCACGGTGCATGCATACTCAACACTGCGACACCGCTGTCGATAACTTCCATGCCATAATTTGCCATAATGTAAGCGATTGTTCCACCACCGCCGGCATCTACTTTTCCAAGTTCAGCGAACTGGTATGCAACACTCTGCGCATCCATTGCATTTCTGATCTTTGCAAGATATTCTGCATTTGCGTCATTGGAACCGCTCTTTCCACGAGCACCTGTAAACTTGTTGAATACAAGTCCTTTTCCAAAGAATGCAGAACTGCGTTTCTCAAAGACTTCTGCGTACATCGGGTCATAAGCTGCACTCACATCAGAAGAAAGCATTCTGGAATTCATCAGCGCTCTTCTGACTTTCAGGTCAGACTCCCCTTCTGTCAGTGCCACAAGTTCTGCAACTGTATTTTCAAAGAAACGAGAATGCATTCCGGTCGCGCCAACACTTCCGATTTCCTCTTTATCTACAAGAATACAGCATGCTGTGTGCTCTACTTCTTCCACATCGAGCATTGCAAAGAGGGATGTGAATGCACACACACGATCATCTTGTCCGTAAGCAAGCACCATACTGCGATCCAATCCACAGTCACGAGCCTTTCCTGCCGGAACAATTTCAAGCTCTGCGGAGAGGAAATCCTCTTCTTCCATGTCATAATATTGTTTCAGAAGATTGATTACATTTGCTTTTACAGTCTCTTTTTCCTTTTCTTCTAATGTTTCATCCTGCTCAATCGGGCGGCTTCCGATCAGAAGATCAAGCTTCTCTCCTTCTACAACCGTTGCAGCCTTTTTCTCCATCTGTTTCGACGCAAGATGGATCAGCAGATCCGTGATAACAAAGACCGGATCATCTTCTTTTTCACCGATACTCACCTGAACTGTTGTGCCATCTTTCTTCGCAATCACTCCATGAAGGGCAAGTGGAAGTGTCACCCACTGATATTTCTTGATTCCACCATAATAATGTGTATCAAGATAAGCAAACTCTTCATTTTCATACAAAGGATTCTGCTTTACGTCAATACGCGGAGAATCAATGTGAGCTCCAAGAATATTCATACCTTCTGTCAGCGGTTTTGTACCCATATGGAACAGCGCAATCGTCTTGTTCATACACACGGCATACAGTTTATCTCCGGCTTTCACTTCTTCTCCATTTTTAATGATATCTCTGATATCCTTATATCCCTCTGCTTTTGCCTTTTCAACTGCCAGTGCAACACACTCGCGCTCTGTCTTGCCGGCATCAAGGCAGTTCTTGTATTCTGTATTCACCTGTTCTAATCTGTCCAGCTCTTCCTTGCTGTAAGTTGTCCATGCATTTTTTCTGTCCATGTCATTCTCCTCCTGTTCTATCGTTACTGTTCACACGATGTGCGACCAGCAACGCATCTCGCCATTTTAAATCGCCTTTGGCGATGGGGCGAGATGCATTCAAGTCAAAACACGCATCCTCCGTGTCAATCAGCGGAGTGATTGACACGGGAGTGAACAGTAACAATCTATCTTCTATGCTATTTCAAAAACTCTATAAAGAAACAGCCCAAACTGAATCCACAAGCTTACCTGTGAACTACAGTCCGGGCTTTTCTTATTTATCTTACCACTCGAATTTCTTCTCGAAGTATGCTTTCAGATCTTCAATCTTAACTCTTTCCTGTTCCATTGTATCACGGTCACGTACTGTAACAGCTCCGTCTTCCTCAGAATCGAAGTCATATGTTACACAGAATGGAGTACCGATCTCGTCCTGACGACGGTAACGTTTTCCGATATTTCCACGATCATCGAACTCACAGTTGTAGTACTTGGATAACTCTGCAAATACTTTCTCTGCGCCTTCGTTCAGCTTCTTGGAAAGTGGGAGCACACCAATCTTAACCGGAGCCAGTGCCGGATGGAAATGAAGTACAGTTCTCATATCCGGTTTCTCTTCTGTTCCGATATTCTCCTCATCATATGCACTGCAAAGGAATGCAAGTACAACACGGTCAGCACCAAGTGATGGCTCGATAACGTATGGAATGTATTTCTCCTTTGTCTCATCATCAAAGTATGTCATATCCTGTCCGGATACATTCTGATGCTGAGTCAGGTCATAATCTGTACGGTCAGCGATTCCCCACAGCTCACCCCATCCAAATGGGAAAAGGAACTCAACGTCTGTAGTAGCCTTACTGTAGAAGGAAAGCTCTTCCTGATCATGGTCACGGTAACGTACTTCCTCATCTTTCAGTCCAAGAGATGACAGCCAGTTCAGGCAGAAGCTCTTCCAGTAATCAAACCACTCAAGGTCTGTGTCCGGTTTGCAGAAGAACTCAAGCTCCATCTGCTCGAACTCTCTTGTACGGAATGTAAAGTTACCCGGTGTGATCTCGTTACGGAAAGACTTACCGATCTGTCCGATACCGAATGGAAGTTTCTTTCTGGATGTACGCTGTACATTCTTGAAGTTTACAAAGATACCCTGTGCTGTCTCAGGACGAAGGTATACTGTGTTCTTCGCATCCTCTGTAACACCCTGGAATGTCTTGAACATCAGGTTGAACTGACGGATATCTGTAAAATCATGCTTTCCACAAGTCGGACATGGAATGTTATTATCCTCGATAAATGCTGCCATCTGCTCCTGTGTCCATCCGTCTACAGAGCTCTCAAGTTCGATTCCATTCTCTGCTGCATAATCTTCAATAATCTTATCTGCACGGAAACGCTCATGACACTGTTTACAGTCCATCAGCGGATCACTGAATCCTCCAAGATGTCCGGAAGCAACCCATGTCTGTGGGTTCATAAGGATTGCACAGTCAACTCCAACATTGTATGGATTCTCCTGAATGAACTTCTTCCACCATGCTCTCTTCACATTATTCTTAAGTTCAACACCAAGATTACCATAATCCCATGTGTTGGCAAGTCCGCCGTAGATCTCAGAACCCGGATATACGAATCCTCTTGACTTTGCAAGTGCTACGATCTTGTCCATTGTCTTTTCAACCATTGTATGTTCCTCACATTCTTTTTTATCATTTACATTATTCACATAACTTATGCACTCCGGTTGATCTTTTCACAGAAGTTATTCACATCTTCCTTTAAAGATATTCCCCTTTGTACATCAATGTTTCCTATTATAACGACTAATGCCTTATTTTTCAAGCTGTTTTAGGTACTTCTCTTTATGTTTCCGCTTATATTCATACATAACTTCATCCGCTCTTTGCAAAATCTCATCTGTAGAAACAATATCATGTCTTTCAGGGAGTCCTATAATACCATAACTGAAGTTCCTCGGATAATCGCCAGCACCTTCCCGACTAAACGCTTCATGTAGATTTCTAAACTTTTCCTGCATGGTCTCTTGAGAGCAGTTCAAAAGCACAACACAGAACTCATCACCGCCAAGACGCACGAACAAATCTCCCGGCCGGATATTTGCCTTCACCGTCTCAACGAAATGCAGCAGGTAACGATCCCCTTCCTGATGCCCGAAATGATCATTCACATATTTCAAATGATCAAGATCACAATAACAAAAGACAATCTTCTTTCCTGTAGCAAGCATCGTCTCCGCCCGTTCATGGAACAGATGACGATTTCCAATCCCTGTAAGCTTGTCCCGGTAAGCCTCTTCTTCAAGTTCCTCTTCTCGCTCTTTCAACTGCTTTGTCATTGTATTAAATGCTTCTGAAAATTCTCCCAGATAAGAAACACTCTGAGAATAATCCCCTTTCGCCACCTGCTTTGCCTGCCAGGTGAGATGGTTCAGATTCGCATGGATATTCTTCAGATTCTCACAGAGAAAATTATCCCTCCCCGGTGCTTCGATCGACAGATTACCTTGTGAAAGCTCTGCTGAATAATGCTTCATTTCTTTCACTGCTTTATCCAGATATTGAAGTCCCATTCCAAGTTTCAAAAAAGGTTCATCCAGCTGTTCAAGATCCAACTTTGCATTCTCGGAATCATATATAATATCCCTCAGATATTCAAATAATATCTCACAGTTTTTCTCTTCCATAACTAACTGTCACCTTCTCTTACATCTGCCTGGAAACGGCAGACACGGCCTCCTGTAGCCCAGCAGTCCGTTTCCACTGCTACATATTCCTTTCCAGAGTATAAGGATAAAATTCCGGAAATAAATCCTTCATCATAATTGCAGACAGTCTCACCAAGCACCGGAAGCCCCGAACAGTCCGCATCTTCCGAGACGGTCAGAATGATCTGCCCGCTCTCCTCGTCTACTGATTCAATACGGAGTACTCCAATCTTCATTTCTGCCATCTTCTTCTGGAGTTCACCCACAAACTGATCCAGCGGCTGATTCAGATTCAGCATCTTACGTGCAAAAAATTCTCCCGCTTTCCTTCCCGCATTCCGGAAAATCTCAACCTGTTCTGCTCTTCCGTAACGTACCGCAAGCTCATCTTTTATAGAATATTCCAATAACCGATATACAATCACAGGGAGTTCTCCTCCAAGATTCCCCCTGCTGTTCTCATCATATTCAAGGTAGTCTTCGAAAGAAATCGGTTTCTTTTCCTTCATAAAAATGTTCTCGTCCATCATTTTTCTCTTTTCTCTGCTGCTATTACATTTACAACAAAATGCACTCGTTTCACACTGTCATATAACAGGTGATATAACCGTAGTATAGCATGATTTTTTTCATGATTCAACAATTGCATAATGTCTTAAATGTTATTGAGAATTTTTAAATAATACCCCAAATATCACAGCAATGTCTGCAGTATCTCCAGAGACTTGAACTCCTTATCTACATACAGCTTCATCAACCGTCCCATCACACGCCCAAGCTTCTCCAGCACTTCCGGCTTCACGTTAAATGTATATAATTTCTCAATTGTACTGGATTCAATATACTGCATCGTATACAGCGTAGAACCGTCAAGAAACATCCCGTCTCTCACTTCTCCGTCACATTCATTACACACAAGTCCGCCCTTCGCCGCGCTGAACACCGCCGGCCGCGTCCGGTCACCACACTGTACACACTGGAACACCTGCGGTCCCTGTCCGTTGATCGTCAGCACTTTCAACTCGAAAATGTAACGAATCAACTGATTCGGAAGATGCGGATTTGTCAGCGCACGCATCGTCTGATAAAGTAACTTCAAAAGTTCCCGCTCATCATTCCGTTCCCTCGCATAGTAATTCGCAACCTCAAGGAAATAAAACCCATAATATGCGCCTACCACATCTGCTCTCAATTCTGAAAAATAATTGGATACATTTACAGACTGAATTGTGTAGGAAGAACGACCTTCATACATCGTGAATTCACCGAAAGTAAATGGATTTACCGCTCCCACCAATGGACTGTTCGGTCTTCTTGATCCCTTTGCAAAGGCTGAGATCTTCCCCTGTTCTTTTGTAAGTATGACAACTCTGCGGTCGTACTCGCCCACCGGTGCGACAGAAAGCACCATTCCTGTCAAGACGATCTGATTCACGATAAAAGTCACCTTCTTTCTACTATATTTGTAAAGATGTTGGGGCAAAAGCGTTGACCGAAATCTACAACTCTTTCAGCAATTCCAACAATTCTTCCTTACTGAAGCTTCCACTTCCCATTTCTTCTCCACTAATAATCTGGTCAGCAAGAGCCATCTTTTTTTCCTGCAATTTCACAATATTCCCTTCTATTGTTCCCTTGGCAATTAATTTGTAAACGGTTACTACATTCTCCTGGCCGATCCGGTGTGCACGGTCTGTTGCCTGATTCTGCACTGCAAGATTCCACCAAGGATCATAGTGTATTACAATATCTGCTGCTGTGAGATTCAGTCCGGTTCCTCCGGCTTTCAATGAAATACAGAAGACAGTGGTATCTTCCTTGTTATCTCTGAAAGTATCACGATCTTCGATGTTTTGAATTCTTCTTCCGTTTGCCTACATTTTTGCTTTATGGGGTCTGACCACCGGTACTCCATTTTTAGAAGGGAATTAAAATGTCATCGCACCAAAGCTGCATTCGAATGCTTCCTTTGAAATATCGCACTTCATTCTGTATAACGGAACTTTTTTCAGCATCTGATCTAACAGCTCCATCGTCTTTCCTGCGCTCTGCGGAGCATCTGTAAAATAAACCTGACGCATAAGAAATGGAAGCGCAGAAAACGAATCTATTTTCTGAATCGAGTTCTTCTCGCCCCTTCCAAGAAAGCATATCCCTTTCAAAGCAACCTTTTTATTAACTTGCCACTGTTCTTTTCCAGACCACGGAGTTCCATATACCCAGACCTCGTCTTCCGTAACTTTAAGAAACGGCTTGTCCCCATTGATAACTTCCGCCTGATCTCCAAGATATTTCTTCCACAACGCAAGATGCGTGGACTTCCCTGTCCCACTCGGAGCTGTAAAGAGATACCCCTGATTCTTCCAGGCAACCACAGCCCCATGCATCAGGAAACAATCCTTCTCCGGCATAAAGTCAGCAATCTTGCGAAGAGCCGCCAACGTCTCAAGATACTGTGGGGAATATTGTGGCATGTTCTGCTGCGAACCTAACGCTGGAACTGACTCCCCACTTTTTTCCGCTATCGTGCGTTCTTTCTCAATATCTTCCATTGTCAGGACAAGACGCTCCGACACCTCTTCCGCACTGTCTTCCACCATATAATCCCGGCAGTACTCTGCCAACATCTCATACTGACTGGACACATCCATCAGTACATCTGCAATTTTCATTCTAAATTCCATTACCGATAATCCTTTTAATTCCATTTTTCAGCTTTGCGGCTGCCCGCTTCAGGATACACCTCAGTGGATAGAGAAATACCCACAGCCTGCAGTACAGCTTATATCCGGCTCCATCCATATCGATCTTCTTCTCTCCTCTTTGGATTCCGCTAAGCACGCCGATTATCTGCTGATCCGTCACATCATATTCTTTCTGCAGACAGTTATCCCCACAGATCACATATCCGTCCTGAGTTATCTTCACGATCCGGTGAAGCACATAGTTGTTCCCTCTTTTATACAGAGGCACATCGTATTTTTTAAGCGAATCCGTCACTGGCCGGATCAAGATCGTATCCCTGCGGTTTCTAAGCAGCGGAAACATACTGACACCAACCGTCGTACTCATATAAAAGCCCTGACTCTCAAGAGCCTCTTCTATCGTAAGTTTCCGGCTCATCCTTCAATAACTCCGGCCTCATACATTTTCTGAACTAAACGGTGTGTATCTTCTTTCGCCGTTTCCAGATCCACTTCATAGATCTCCGTCAGACGCTTCGCGATCTCGTCCTCGTTCAGCCCATCTGCAACGCCCTGCCAGATATCTTTTCCCGCACTGTTCAGATTGATCATTCCATGAAATGTCTTGCTTGCCTCACCTACTGCGATCACAACTGCCTTCCCTGCGATTTCTCTTAATACAAATCCTTCTTTAATCTTCATCGTATCTTCCTTTCTGCTTCCTCTATTGAAATGTTCTCCACGCCTTCCACTCTGCGATAAGTCTTCGCGGATGAAGGATCATCCCCTTGATCACGCGGTATACCGGTAAGAACACACGAAATATTTTGTGGCGATAAAAAAATGGATAAAATTCCTTCATCTTCGCTTCTGAGATCCATACACGTTCTTTCATATAAGACTGTCTCACATCTTCCCCTTCTCTTAGATTCCTCTTCGTCTCTTTCAGGCGGTTCCGAATCATATTGCCTGTCGTTCCGTATGTTCCGCACCCAAGCATATAAAAGATCATCTCCCAGTCTTCACACCGGAGTTCTCCTTTTTCTGAAAATGCATTCTGCGCTGTAGCTCTCAGTTTTTCCTCAAATGTATCCAATTCCAGCTTCTCAAGCTCTGTCTTCACATACTTCCAGTCCAGTTCTGTCTTCTTTGAAAGGATCGCATATTCATCCGCAAGCGTGCGGATTCCACATCCCGCATGAGCAAAATGCTTGTATGCATGTGTAATCAGATAAATGTATTCATCCTCATCAGAGAAATAATAAAATTGCTTATTTTTATCATTTTGTTTCGCACATTTCCATGGATTCTGATAATACTCACCGGTAATACTATCTGCTTCTGCCAGTCTGTGATGCATCTCAAAGTTAAAGAAAGGTTCTTTCTGATAGACATCATGTGCTCCGCCAAGATGCTCTGCTTTGTATCCCAGCTCCTCCATGATCTTCTGTAATTCCTTCTCCGCTTTCTTATTCCAGTTGTTCTGCTCCTGCTCCGTCTGCCCGCGGAAGCGATATCCTCCCTCCGGATCCGACTCAACATAACCATACAAAATATCATTGTCACACATCCAACGCATTCCCGGAAATGGATAATAACCTGCCACATAGATTCCTTTCAACGGCAAGACAGACAGTCCTGCTTCCGCCATTTTCATAAGAATCTGCTCCCGCTCCAGATCAAATCGAAGCTGACGATAAATCGTCTGATTCTGCGCTGCCTTCCATTCCTTCGCGATTTCCTCCGGAATCTCCTGCCCATATCTCTGGATTGCCGGACTTGCAGTACTCTCTACACTATTACTCTTCGCCAGACGAAACACCAGTTCCCAGGAACATTTCTCCGGCTTCTCTCTCGGTATCTCTCCGTGAAAAGAACAGCGAATCAGATCAATCAAATATCGCCCTGCATTTTTCAATTCTTCCTGTCTTTGCTGTACCTGTATCTCCTTCGCTTTCTTCCCCTTCTCCATCGGTTAAAATCACCTCTCATACTACTTTCCATCACCACATATCCATGCTCAATGCAGATCAATTCCCTTTTCTTCTCCTTACTTTCGTAAGTACCTGCTTCTCCGAGAAACAGATCTCTCTGTCACAAATATCCAGAACCGCTTTCCGGTGTGTCACGATCAGAATCGTCTTATCTGTCATTTCCTGCAGATTCTTAAGAATCGTCCGTTCCGTCTCTTCATCCAGCGCGCTTGTTGATTCATCTAGAAGAAGGATTGGATTTCCTGCAAATATAGCCCTTGCAATCGCAATTCTCTGCATCTGTCCTTCCGAAAGTCCCATTCCATGCTCTCCAAGAACCGTGTCAATTCCATCCGGAAGTGCCCTGACAAAACCTTCCGCATCCGCAATTCTAAGTGCCTGCCAGATTCGTTTTTTCTCCTGCATCTCATTCCTCTCACGAAATGTAAGAATTTCCCGAATCGTTCCGCTCATCAGCTGATTCCCCTGCGGCACATAAGCAAATAATCTACGCCACGAAGCTGTCAGCGGAACTGCATCTTCCGCATTTTCCACATCTTCCGCGTCCTTCATCTGCAGAATCCGTTCCCCACTGTCCAATGGATACAAAGATAGCATCAACTTCAAAAGCGTACTCTTTCCACATCCTGAAGGTCCGGTAAACGCAGTACAGCTCTTCTTTGGTATCTCCAGATTCACATCACTTAACACGACCGGAACTTCCTGCCCTGCGTCAGACATTCTTCTCTTATAAGTAAATGACACATTTTGAAAACAAAGACTCTGCATCTCGTTTTCATAAAATGTCTTCACTTCCTCCAGCGTCTTTGGCTGCTCCGTAAGATCCTCACCAAATGTCTCAATCTCCATCAGACGTTCCGCGCTCGCCGTCATTGCATAGTACTGCGGAATGTAACCTGTGATATTCGCAACCGGAGACTGGATCTGACCAAACAGCTGAATCATCGCCATCAAAGTTCCGTAGCTCATCGTCCCCTTCAGGATTCCATATCCGCACACTCCGGCGATCAAAACATACGCTCCATTCATCACCGCCGCGAATCCGGTATTCGTAAAATTCGAAAAATGATTTCGCCTGATACGGATTTCCTTGTGCTGCTCCATCTTTTCACCCGCTTCTTCCACCGTCCGCTTCTCCTGAGCAAATGTATGGATCACAAGCAGACTGGAGATACATTCCTGAAGAAATACCCGCAGTCCACCATCCGCTTCCTGTACTTCCTTGTGCAATCTTTTTAATTTTTTTCGAAAGATAGTAGTTGTCAAAAGTATAATCAATCCACCCGGAATGAAAACATATACAAACTTTGGGTAAAGCATCAGCAATAAAAACAATGCTCCGACCAGACGTATCAGCATCCCTGATGCCCCCGGAAGGATCTGTGACACACTGTCTGCCACAACAACCGTATCTGATGTCAATCGATTCATCCATTCTCCGGAATGCACTGCTGTCACACTCGCATAGTCACGATTCAGAATAAACTGAACCATCCGATCCTTCAGGCAATTTTCCGTTGTGGCCCTCGTATATTCCCCCAGGAAACGGTTCAACGCACCAAACACTAACTGAATTAAGATCATCAGAACAAACCGGATAACCCATTGAAAAAACAGTGCTTCCTCTCCTGCCACAGCAGCATCGATCAAGCGGCGCAAAATGACAGCATATCCAACACTGATCGCACCGATTGCCAACTGCAGGAGCATTAATAATACAATATATAATTTTCTCCATCCCATTACCTGACTGATCCAATGGATTGCCGGGCGGTCTGGCTTTTCATTGCTTATGAAACTGTTGCGGTTGCTCTTGTTACTATCTGTCATTTTGGTTCTCATTTCCTTTGTTATATCTAATCAGCCGGAACAAATGGAAGCTCCAGTTCCTTCTCTGTATCTGTTGTTTCAGAAGGATCTTTCTGCTCTGTATCGGGTTCTTTTTGGGAATCATCCTTCTTGGAGTCGTCTTTCTTGGAATCTTCTTTTTTAGAGTCTTCCTTTTTAGAATCTTCTTTCTTATTATTCTGGCTCTTATCCGTACTTTTGGAAGGATTCGATGAATTAGAAGAATCAGTAGTCTCTGCTTTAATGATAACATTTCCTTCTGAATCAGTCGTTATGTTTCCTGATGACTTCGACTGGTTGATTTTACCAGTACTGTTGTTACTCTCATTCTTCTTTGAATTTATATTCTTGTCTGCTTCCTCTGATTGTTCGCTTTTTGCGTCCTTCTCTTCTTTATCGGTGCTTATATCCACAGACTTCGTCTGTGATTCTGCTTTCTTCCCTTCTGACTTCTTGTCGGAAGATGGAATGAAAAGTAAGAGAAGAATGATTATTACCAGTGCGATTGCTACACCTAAGATAATGGTAATGATTTTTTTATTTTCATTGGATCGGTTTCTCATGGGGTATCTCCTCGTTGCGTGATAAGTTGTTTATGAAAAAAGGTGGACGCGGTGTCCACCTTTCTCCTAATTTCCAAATATAAGTGTACCATTCGGATCTGTTGGATCATACATTCCACTACCACCACTGGTTCTTATAATATCTTCCTCCTGAATATTAATAATGTTCATTTCTGCTGTCTCGTATGTTTTCTTCTCCATTTATTACTCTCCTTCTGTAAAAAAATCTATTTCATTGATTTCATATATGCATCAGCTCTCTGCCAATACGAATATAATGCGTCCATAACAGCATTCAGCTCTCTATTATCCTGTGCTTTTTCTTTTACAACATATCCATAACTGAATGGATTATATTTCCATGTTACAGTTTTACCATCATTTACTCTCTTGATAGTAACTGCTATTTCTTTATCTAAATGCTGTGCGGCAATTTCAGGTATATCTACATAGTAATGTGTCTCGTTATTTATCGAAGTGGTTCCTGGTTTAACTTCTATAGACTTTCCGTTTGTTTCATAACTGAAACTATATTCATCAATCTTATCTCCTTCACTCAATGTAAAATAATCTTTCACATTAGTATCCGCATTTAAGCTCAAACTACTTCCGCAATAGTTAATTCCCATATCAGAAGCATCTTCAATCTTACCTTTATACTTACTAAAATCTGCCAATCCTACCACTTCAACCTTCTTATCTGCTTCATCCAACGATGCATTGGCAAGATTTTCTGATTTAAAATTAAAGAAGTTCTGTGCACTTGCGCCATAATTCAACATTGCTTTTACAAGATTGATTGCTTCTGGTGAATATCCTCCTGATGAATTCTTAATAATCTGATCTGCATATTCTTTCACACTGTAAATGTGATCCTTTCCCTTCTGACCATTCACCACCAGATTAGCTGTAATATCAGAGGTCATTTCCTTTGCCGCAACATTACATGTGAATACCTTCGCCGTTCCCTTATCCTCAGCATCTTTTACTTTTATTCTTGATCTCTGCTCTCCGTTTACTGTAAATTCCACATAGGCATCCGGGTCTTCCTGCATAATATTCTTTGGAATCTCCATATTATAATTTAAGTCGACTGTTCCGTTTAGGGTTACTGTATAACCTTTGACTTTTTCACAAAAATCATTTGATTCCTCTGTTTTTTTATCATTTGTATAGGCTTTAATACAAAAATTTCCATAGCGCCATCTAGTAAACATCATTGATTCATCGGTATTTTTATAAAAACTTTTATTGTTGTCCTGACTGACCACATTGGTCCATTTCATACTCCCATCTAGTGGCTCTGAACTAAGTCCTTGTTCATAATCAACTGCATTCTTATTCGTCTTAACTACAACCGCATATGTAGATCCAGGTTTTAATTCTACAGGTTTATTCAACTTAATTGTATAAATTCCTGCCAAATCAGTCTTTCCTGTTGTGCTTGCTTCTGTTTGATATGTTCCCCAATCTGGTTTAGTTAATGTATTAATATCTGTGTAAACATCTATTGTATACTCCACATTTGTAGCATGAGTCATTGAAACTGAAACTGCTTCTAAAATTTCTGACTCTACTCCTTTTTTCTGCGGCACAGTAAAAACATTTTCAACTGTAGTTCGTGGCATTGGACTTGATGCTGTATAAACTCCACCATCATACTGATAATTATTATCGTAATTATCCTTTGTCGTAAAATCAAATGCCCATGCTGCTTTTTCTATAGAATAGGTATCATAAGACATCCAAAAATAATTTTGATACTCTCCCCAGCTATTTCTCACCAACCATGCACCATTATTTTCCGGTTTTTCTTTTCCACTAAAATTATCTCTTGAATAATTATCATCCCAACCTACAATCATTACAGCATGACCACCACCAGCTAATTCTGTATTTTTAGAGTCAGCTTCCGTATCATAATATACATATTCATCTTCGCTTTCAGTACTACCTAAATGTTTTGTCATACAAGCATAATAATGAGTATATGCCGCCCCTACTGCTCCATGTTGCATAATCTGTTCTTTTACTTTCTCACAGTTATCTTTAATGTTTATATTATAAGCGTTTTGAATATGAGCAAAATCATAATTATATGCATATTGGTCTAGCAAGCCATTTGCTTCAACTTTCACCACATTATCTATATCTCCTATTTTATAAGGCACATCTTCCTCTTTGACAGCTCCGTTCCATTGAAATAATCTTCGGACAGCCATCTCATAATTACCACCCCTATTAAAATAAGAGTCTTCCATCTTTCCTGTATAATTATAATACCTCGCAACATCTCCTACAGTTCCTCCTAACGGATCTGTTACAAAATTGTATGTAAAATAAATTAATTGCAGTTCACTTAAATCGATAGTTGAATCAAATCCCAAATCTTTATTAAGCAAGTCATACTCTGCCAACCCCATTGACGCAAAAGACCAACAAGTTCCATACGGATTCTGATTTCTATTTGCAGGATATTTCTCTTTTATCTCTTCTATTCCATTCAATGGATATTTTTCAGGAATCGTATTGTTTACGCTTCTTGCACGTCTACCTCGCTTGCTTTCCTCCTGATACACTGGAGTATTATTATCTAGGTTGCTCGGAATATATCCACCTACTACACCCATTTTCTGAACTTCCTGAGCATTATTTTCTACTTGCGTATCTGCCTTTTCTCCGGTCTTTGATTCGCTAACTTCAGTAGAATTCGTCACATCTGTTCCTTCTCCATCCGTTCCCTGGATATCCTGATTCTCCGTCTGATCAACCTCTCCAGATTCTTCCGTCTTGCCCGTGCTGCTGCCCTCTTCTGTCTGAGCTGCATTCTCCTCCGCCATGACATCAATTACCGGAGTGAAAGCAAGTGCTGCACTAAGCAATACAGCTAAAAATCTTTGTTTTCTCATACCTTTCCCTCATGGTTTTCTTTACTCGTGTTGTTATTATCTATAACCTTCTTCCATAAACAATAACAGGTTTCCTTTGTTCCCTTATCAAGTGTGTAACCTTTCTTCTTTCAATAGTTACTAATGACTTAATAATCATATCATAAAGATAGAGTTTTGTGGAATTTTTTTGCTTTTTTGATAACTTTTTTTATCTTTACTTTATGGGGGCAGACCAACGGTACTCGTAAATTTAGATTATAACTCAAAATCTTTCAATAGTTTTTCCTGATATTCCTTGTCAACTGCCGCTTTTAATATATCTTCTGTACGCCCACGCTTTGACAATTCAATATTTAACTGGTTGATTCTGTTTTCTCCTTCTTCTCGGCCAGCTTCAATTCCTCGTCTTTCTGCGGTTAACATTCCTATATTGTAATCTCTGA
>ERZ1035006.1559-NODE-1559-length-14841-cov-4.043893_pt1 | contig 14841 bp, 11 predicted proteins | sample MGYA00520694_ERZ1035006 | MGnify/ENA primary metagenome ERZ1035006 (study PRJEB33766, sample SAMN09781746) | gut metagenome | biome: gut microbiome | host: Homo sapiens | place: Madagascar | study: EMG produced TPA metagenomics assembly of the PRJNA485056 data... | reverse complement strand
TTTTTTACCCCAAATTACTACCTAGTTCTAAAAATTTCCCGGGAATTTGGGTTGCTCAGAGTTAAGATGTTGCTTCTTTAAGCGGCCATCTCCTGCGGACAGGGTTCGGTTTCGCCGCAACTTTCCACCGCATCCATAAAGGCGAGGATTTTGTCGTGGTCCTTGATGCCCTTCTCCAATTCCACGCCGCTAGCCACATCCACGGCCCACGGGTGCATGATGCTGATGGCCTGGCAGACGTTTTGGGCATTTAAGCCGCCGGCCACAATCAACGGCTTGGTAATTTTGTCACGAATGCGTGCCACGGCATTCCAATCAAACACTTCCCCGGTGCCGCCGTGCGAAGGATCGTCCACGTCGGCCACAATAGCGCTGGCCATCGGGTACTCGTCTTGAATTTTCAAGAGCTCGTCGGAATTTTTCACGGCCACTGCCTTGATATAGGGCTGATGGAACTGATCGCAAAACGCTCGAGATTCCGAACCGTGAAATTGCAAAACCGCTTGCGGGAAAAGCGCCAAGTGACTGCGCACTTCTTCGGCAGTGGGATTGACAAAAACCAGTACCGGCGTGACGGATTCGGGAACGAGGCTTATCAGCGACATCAAGCGCGACTGAGAGACGTAGCGGGAACTTGCCGGATAGCAAACAAACCCGACGGCGTCGGCACCGCCCCCGACAGCCATCATGACATCGTCTTCACGCGTTAAACCGCAAATTTTCACGCGGACGCGATCGGTATCGTCCGCAGCTTTAGTGGAAATCAGCATAGGTGTTTCTTTCTCGTTTTTTTAGCCTTGGCAGCGACCTTGCAAGGTGTGGTGGTTCAACTGCCGATTTTGTAGTATTTAAGCGAATAGAAGTTAAAAAAACATTGCCTTATGCTAAGCAATACGGCAAAAAAAATAATTGGATGGATTGCTTAGAAAACCTGACAAAAAATAGAAAAAACGCGCAAAGTTGTTTCTATCTGTTGAGCCCGTAAGTGTTTCTCGAACGCGGTGCCGCGATCAAATAAAGGGCGCACAAAGAAGCCAAGACGCCCCAAACGGCTGCAATCGTTTCATCGTTCGGGATATTGGTAAAACGCGCCAACACAAACTCGTGGGCAATCCCGCTATAGAGCAGCAAACAGATGCTTTGCCAGAGTGCTGCAGGGTTTCTGCCGCCCGCTAATCGCTGCACGGCCAAAAAGGCGGTCAGAGCCGCTAAGCACGAAGGTCCGGCCACGGCCAGAAGCACCGTCAAATCCGGGTCGTCGTTAAAGGTTGAAAGCACAAAACTCATGACATTGGCGGCTTCGGCCAAACGCCAAAAACCCAAGGCCAACGCGTAACCCACCACGGCTAAAAGCATGCCTGCAACACCGGTCGGTTCATTTTCCTGCCCTGAAAGTGTACTAATGGGTATGGATTTGGCATAATTGCGCACCGAGTGCAGTACTGACAAATACAAAAAGAGCAGTACGACGACACTGACAATCGACCAAAGCATATCGCTCATGAGTTTGTTCCTGTTGCACGGTGTGTAAGTAAGAAGACACTTCAGTTTAACGCGAACGCGTGTTGCCTTGTGCGGTTGTCGGCACAAATCGCCCCTAACACGACCCCGAGCCCGGTCGGAAACTTCCAAAGATTTGCGCCCGGTACTTTTGTCTAACCTCTAAACAAGGACACACATGAAACATTTTTCCATGCGTCTGTCAGCAGCCGCTCTTTTGACCACTCTCGCTCTGACGACCCCGGCTCAGGCCGCCCAAGTGCAAATCTCCGGCATGATCGACAGTTATCTAGAAGCCTATACGGCTGGCAACACGACCGTGACGCGCCTAAGTTCGGGCGGCGCCAACGGAGGCAGTCGCGTCACGTTTTCCGGTACTGAAGAAATGGACGGCGGCTTGACGGCATTTTTCCGTCTTGAAATGGGGATTTTGAACGACGAAGGGATTTCCACCGGCAACAACCCCAACTACCTCTTTGAGCGCGAAACCGTCGTGGGCGTGCGCGGCAATTTCGGCTCCATCAGCTTCGGCCGTCAATACACGCCTCACTTTATGAGCTTACCCATGAACGAGCCCACAGGGCAATCTTTGGGCGGAGCCATCGGTGCATTTGGCGTGCCCGGTCACGTCTCGACCAACGGCATCGGGTTAAGTAGCGGCGGCGCACCTTTGGCCACCACCCGCATGGACAACTCTCTGGTCTACTCCACCCCGACAGTGGCCGGGTTGACTACCACCTTCATGGCGGCTTTTGGAGAACAGACTTATCAGGACAATGGCGTGGAGAAACCCTCTAACGCCCGCGGTAACTTCTACAACCTGGGATTCCGTTATGTCAACGGCCCCTTTACGTCTAACTTAAGCTTTGCCAAGTGGAACAATCCCAAGATCGGTGCCAAGACATTGGACGACGTCTGGTTTGAATCTTTCTCTGCCGCTTATGACTTCAACGTCACCAAACTCAATGTCATCGTGACGGCTCGCCAGTCCGACGATATTGAAGTGCCCAATTTATGGGCAACCGAGCTCGGTTCTTTAACACCGATGCTGGGCGGCGCCTTAGCCGTCACCGTGGGTTACTTGACCAACTGCGATCAGGACAAAGGCGACGCTTTGAGTTGGGGTATTCGTTACGACTATCCCCTCTCCAAATCCACCAAGGTATACGCCGGTGTCTTCGGCGTACAAAATGAAGACAACGCCAAGTTTGTATTAGCCGGTGGCGGCGGCTCTTCCATGCCGCCTGCATTTGCCAAAGAAGAAACCGGATTAGCCAACAATACTGTCTTTATAGGACTTAATCACCGCTTCTAACTAGTCCGAACAGCACTTTTTAATTACGCAAATCTTAAGGGGTGTATCTCGAATGCACTCCTTATTTTTTATGTATCAAAATGATACTCGATTACATACGGGTTTATGCTATATTTGACACCCTCACAGATGGAGGTTGCCGCAAGGGTAGTCCTATAGAACGACTTACCCTGCACAAGGGTACTACTTTCGGTGGAGGAGTTTTAATCTTTCCCTCGTAGAAAAAAAGTCGAAAACAACGATAAAAATCATCGTAAATGATCGTTTTCGACCATCGTTAATTGAGAAGGAGAAAACTCAAATGTTCGATATTTCCCGTCGTAACTTGCTCGGCACCGTCGGTGCTTTGGGTCTCGGTTCCGTTGCCAGCGTCGCTTCCGCCGCTGTGCCTGCTCCCCAGAAGTGGGATCGCACCGTTGACTTCCTCATCATCGGTACCGGTTTTGCCGGTTTGGCCGCCGCTCTCGAAGCCCATGAAAATGGTCTGAAGGAAGTGCTCGTTCTCGACAAGATGCCTTCTGCCGGCGGTAACTCCATCATCAACGGCGGCGCCATCGCTGCTGCCGGTACCGACATGCAGGCCAAAGACGGCATCAAGGACAATGCCGACCTCCTGTTTGCAGATATCGTCAAGGCCGGCGGCGGTTTGGCCCACCCGTCCTTGGCTCGTCGTATTGCCGACGAATCCGTTGCCAACTACGAATGGCTCCGTGACAAGATCGGTGTCAAGTTCAAGGCCGTGACCTTCCACGGCGGTCACTCCGTTCCCCGCAGCCACGCTGTGGTCGAAAACACGGGTGCCGGCTTCATCAACCCGATGCTTGCCAAGTGCAAGGAATACAATATCCCCGTGGAACTGCGTACCATGGTTGACAACCTCGTGGTTGACAAGGACGGTTCCGTTTTGGGCGTTCAGGCTCGTCGCGGCTATCGCTTCGGCAATGAAAAGAGCGGCCGCAGCACCTTTATCCGCGCTCGCTATGGCGTGTTGCTCGCTTCCGGCGGCTTCAGCCAGAACGTCAAGATGCGTATGGATCACGATCCGCGCTTGAACGAAAACTTCGGTTCCACCAACCACCCGGGCGCTACCGGCGAAATGATTCAGGAAGCCCAGATGATCGGTGCCAACACCATTCAGATGGACTGGATTCAGTTGGGTCCGTGGACCAGCCCCGACGAAAAGGGCTTCGGTCTTGCTCCCTTGTTCGTGGAATCCACCGTCGGTTACGGCCCCATGGTCGATCCGGAAACCGGCAAGCGCTTCATCAAGGAAACCGGTAACCGTAAGGTTCGTGCCGACGCTATCGTTGCCATGGGTCACCCGGCTGTGATCTACGCATGCGAAAAGAACGTCATGAACAAGGTTGTGGGCCACAACATGACCCCCGAAATGTTCAAGCGTGTTCAGGAATCGGGCGTGATCACCAAGTTCAACACTTTGAAGGAACTCGCCGACCACTTCAAGATTCCGTACGATGCTTTGAAGGCTGAAAACGACAAGTTCAACGGCTACATGAAGGCTAAGAAGGATCCGGAATTCGATTGCATGTTCTTCGATGACGGTGTCCAGAACGTTGAAGGCCCCTTCTACGCCTGCCGCTTGTGGCCGCGCGTGCACCACTGCATGGGCGGTTTGGAAATCAACGACAAGGCTCAGGTCTTGAACGCCCGCGGCGAAGTCATCAAGGGCTTGATGGCTGCAGGTGAAGTGACCGGCGGCGTCCACGGTATGGTTCGCTTGGGTACGGTTGCTGTGGCAGACTGCACGATCTTCGGTCGTATCGCTGCTCGCACGGCTATCGAAAACTCCAAGAAGAAGTAAGATTCTCTAAATCTTGAACTGCGGCATAAGGCCCAAAAACCTTATGCCGCTTTTCGAACGTTAGGCACCGAGTAAAAGAGTGGTTCTCGATGCCTTATCAATAACACTCAAAATTAGTAGTTTCTTTCAATCGAGAAAGAGGAGAATTTTCATGAAAAAGACTCTTTTGGCCTTGTCCGTTGCCGGCGCTTTTGCCGGTGCCGCTATGGCTGCTCCCCAGGTTCAGGTTTATGGCTTGATCGATACGGGCTTTTCCTACACACACTCTGACGCTGACGTCGCAGGTGTAAAGGACGCTGATGAATTCCGTATGGTTCAGGGTCAGGAATTCGGTTCCCGCTTCGGTTTGCGTGGTTCCGAAGATTTGGGCAACGGTTACAAGGTGGGTTTCACCCTTGAAAACGGCTTCCACGCCGATACTGGCGCTTTGTTCACCAGCGGCTCCATCTTTGATCGTGAAGCAAACATCGATGTTCAGACCCCGTTCGGCGAATTCCGCTTTGGTCGTTTGCCGATCTTCGGTTCTACCTTGGGTGCCAATGGCTTGTTCCGAGCTATCGATCCCCTTTTTGCTAACACGACCCGCGGCTTCGGTTCCGGCATGGCTTCCGCCTCCATGTGGACCCGCGTGAGCAATGGTATTTCCTATCGCACTCCGACGTTTGCCGGCTTCACTGGCTACGCCATGTACTCTTTGAAGAATGACACAAATACTGATGCTGAAGAAAGTAAGGCAGATTCCGATCGCTATGCTTCCTTGGCAGCTCGTTATCAGACAGGTGCTTTCGAAGCCGTGTTCGTTGCCGATGCTACGCTCTACGGTAATAAGCGTACCGTCGCTCACGAAGATGACGGCATGACCTTCACGTTGGGTGGCAACTACACCTTCGACAACGGTCTCAAGGTGCTCGTCTTCGGTCAGTACTTCAAGGATCAGGAACTCAATGCCGCTCAGCGCGCCGGTGTTGTCTTGAACGGCGTTAAGGAAATGACCTGGACTGATAAGGCTAATGATAAATACTCTGGCTATGGCTTCCTCGATGGTTTCGGTCTCAGCCTCGGTGTAAACTACCCGATCGGTGGTGGTGTTGCCAAAGCCCAGATCGGCTACCGCGATGCTGAAAACCAGGATGATATGGAATTCACCCGTTGGACGGTTGCCGGCGCTTACGACTACGCTCTTTCCAAGCGTACCTCCGTGTACGTAATGGGCGGTTACACCCAGGAAAAGATCGAAGCCAAGGGTGGTGATGAAGCTACCCCGAGCGGCTACGAACTCACCGCTGGTCTGTTGCATCGCTTCTAATCAACTCGTTTGATCTGATGATTTGATGCCAAGGCGAAGTCGTTTACTCGGCTTCGCCTTTTTAAACTACGGGCAATACACATGGATGAGGAGCCCCGGCTTTGGTTTTCAAGCCTTTACACAACTGAACTTTTTAAACCTTGTAAACAGCACCCGTGCCCCTAAATACTTAACCTCATATGGATTGATCCATCAGAAACACGCTCTCCTTTTGCTTGCCCCCAAAGCCTTGCCTTACTAGACTTCTCTCAAGTCGCATACGCTCATCGCCGTTGCGACCTCATACTCAAACATTCCTCATTTTTTCTGCTGGGAAAAAACATGTTCCATAAACTTCAGACATTGACCGCCCTAGCGACTCTTTTTGCTACCGGTACCCTTGCGGCAGCCGATGTTATCCCCCTTTGGCCTGACGGTGCACCGAATAAAAGCACGATTACCGAGGCCGAGAAAACGGACGCCAAAGGTAATATCTACAACGTCACGGAAGGCCGAATGGAAGTTTTACCTGCCAAATCTCCCAACGGAAAAGCTGTCATCCTCATGCCTGGCGGCGGATATGGAACGCTTTCCATGGCCTCGATGACCGATAGCTACGCACCGTTTTTTAACGACAAAGGCTTCACGGTTTTTCTGCTGAAGTATCGTTTGCCCAAAGGCAATCCCGAAGTCCCGCTTGCCGATGCCAATCGTGCCGTCGAACTTGTGCGATCAATGGCAAAACGCTACGGCTACAACACTGTCGGTGTGGTGGGCGCAAGTGCAGGCGGTCATCTTGCCGCAATGTCGTCGGTCAGCTGCTCAGGACAAAGTTGCCCCGACTTCTCCGTTTTGATCTACCCCAACATCACGATGATGCAGGAAGAAACCATGCCGAAAAGCTCCTGCCGAAAAAATCTGATCGGTGAAGATCGTTCGGTCAAGTACGACACGACTTTCTCAGCCTACAAACACGTGGGGCTGACCACGCCGCCCGCATTTATCGCCGTATCGGCTCAAGATCAGTTCGCAGGTGCTCTAGGTAGCCTCCTCTACACCCGTGCCATGATCGAAAACAATCGCCCCGTTTCGTTGCATGTCTATCCGACCGGCAATCACGGCTGGAGAATCGGAAAGTCTGAAAACTTCCCCGACGGAGATCACTTCCGCGACGATTTGACCGCTTGGCTCGAAACACTGCCCTAAAACAATCCAATCCAAACTGACGAGCCCTGCCGACTACCGTCATCAGGGCTCTTTGCCGCGTGATATTGAGCTTATGCTCCCACCAACGTCCCGACTGCTAACCCAACAAAAATCACAGCAGCGGTTTTATTGAGAAAAAACTGCACCCTCGGAGTTCTCAATTTATCTGCCAAGACGCCTGCACCCAAAGCCACGCCGCCAAACACCACGGCTGTGGTGGCCATAAATGTGACTCCGAGCACAATCATCTGCACCACAACAGGAATATCGGACGCCTGCACCAAAAACTGCGGGAAAAATGCCAAAAAGAAAATCAGAACCTTCGGATTGGTGATGTTCATGATGACGCCGCGGCGCCACAAAACCAAGGCACTTGTGGTATCCAAGGTTCTGCCCTCTTCGGTACTGCCCGCACGCCAGGCCATCACGGCCAAATAGACAAGGTAGCAGGCGCCTACGATCTTAATCGCCCAAAAGAGCATGGGGCTTGCCGCCACAATGGCAGCCACACCTAAAGCCACCAAAAGGGTCTGCACCACCAACCCCGTCAAGAGCCCGGCCACTACCCAAAGGCCGGCTCGTGCGCCATATGTGGCCGATTGCACCAACACAAACAAGTTATCGGGCCCCGGTGCCACACTCAAAATGAAACTTGCCACCACAAAGGCGCTGAAGACCGCCCAATCCATCGATGATTTTCTCCCTATACGAAAAAAGAGCGCTGTAGATTTCTCCGCAGCGCTCCTTAGGTTATGACGAAATGCACTTCGAGGAAAGTGCGCCCGTACTTAAATTAACCCACCCAAACGCGAGCGTTTTCAAACATACGCATCCAGGGCGAGTGTTCACCCTGAGTGCGCGGATGCCAGCTCATCTGAACCGTACGGTGGGTGCGTTCCGGATGCGGCATCATGATCGTGAAGCGACCGTCGGCAGTCGTCACGCTCGTCACACCGCCCACAGAACCGTTGGGATTCAAGGGGTAGACTTCGGTCGGGTTCCCGTTGCCGTCGACGTAACGAGCGGCAATGTGGGCCTGTGCGGCATGCGCCGGATCACGCCACTGAACACGACCTTCGCCATGGCTGTTGACGATGGGCATGGAGCTGCCAGCCATCCCCATAAAGAAGATGGAGGGACTTTTTTCCAGACGCACCTGTACCAAGCGGGCTTCGAATTGCTCGGACTTATTGCGCACAAACTGCGGCCAAGCTTCGGCGCCCGGAATGAGACTGTGCAAATGGCTCATCATCTGGCAGCCGTTGCAGATACCTAAAGCAAAGGTGTCGCCACGTGCAAAGAACTCGGCAAACATGTCGCTCAAATAGCTGTTGTGCAGGATTGTCTTGGCCCAACCGCCACCGGCACCCAACACGTCGCCGTAAGAGAAGCCGCCTGCAGCTGCCAAGCCGCAGAACTCTTCCAACTTCACGCGACCGGTCAGAAGATCGGTCATGTGCACGTCGTAGGCATCAAAACCAGCACGCGTAAAGGCAGCGGCCATTTCAGTCTGAGAGTTCACGCCCTGTTCGCGCAACACGGCCATCTTGGGACGAGCCAGACCGTTAAAGATGTAGGGACCTGCCACACGTTCTTCGTTATCAAAGTTGGTGTAAACATACAAGCCCTTGACTTCCGGATCAGTCTGCACGGCAAATTCGCTGTCGGCGCAAGCCGGGTTGTCGCGATTGCGTGCAATGGCGTGGCTGACTTCTGTCCATGCAGCCGTCAAGTCAACGCGCTTTTCTTCCAAGAGAACCTGTTCGCCCAAAGAAACCTTCAAGGTGTCGGTATCGTTGATGCGGGCAATGGCGCAAGTGCAATCGGCAAGACCCGAAGTCTTCAGTTGCGAGAGCACGTCGTCCAAACGATCAGTAGGCACCTGAATCACTGCACCGAGCTCTTCACTGAAGAATGCCTGCATAGCAGCAGCCGTATCGGTCGTACCGGTCACAAGCCCAGCCAAATCCACATCCAAACCGCAGTGGGTGGCAAACATCATTTCGCTCAAGGTTGCAGCAAAGCCGCCGTCGGAGCGATCGTGGTAAGCGTAGACGCAACCGGCCAAAGTCAATTTGCGCAACACTGCCACAAACTTGGCAAGCTGTTCGGGATCGTCCACGTCGGGCGCCGTATTGCCAAAGCTCTGAGCAACCTGAGCCAAAACGGAAGCACCCATACGGTTCTTGCCCTGACCCAAGTCGATTGCCAAAAGAACGGAGTCTTTGTCACGGCGAAGTTCCGGCGTCAAGGTCAAGCGCACGTCCTTCACAGGAGCGGCGGCAGAGGCAATCAAAGACACGGGGCTTGTGACGCACTTTTTCGTCTCGCCTTCGCTCCAAGCGGTACGCATGGAGCAGGAATCCTTACCGACGGGAATGGAGATGTTTAACGTCTGGCAGATGTCGCTCGCGGCCTTCACGGCACTATAGAGCTTGGCATCTTCGCCTTCGGCGCCGCAAGCGGCCATCCAGTTGGCGGAAAGCTTCACCAAGGGAAGTTCAATATCGGCAGCTGCCAAGTTGGTGACGGCCTCACCAATGGCCATACGGCTTGCGGCAGCGGCGTCAATCACGGCCACCGGCGTGCGTTCGCCCATCGCCATAGCTTCACCGGCAAAGCCCGTGAAGTTCACGTTCGTCACGGCACAGTCAGCCACCGGCACCTGCCAGGGACCGACCATCTGATCGCGCGTGACAAGACCGCCCACGGAACGATCGCCAATCGTGATCAAGAAGTTCTTGTTGGCAACCGTCGGGTGCTTCAGCACGCGATAAAGGGCGTCTTTGATCGTCAAGTCGCCGGCATCGAATTCGCTCAATGCGGGCGCGACGCTCTTGACATCACGATGCATGCGCGGGGGCTTACCCAAGAGCACTTCCATGGGCATGTCAACTGCGGTGTCTTCACCCTTGCGACCGTCGACGACCAATTCGCCGTCTTCGCTGATCGTACCCAACACAGCGTACGGGCAACGTTCGCGCTTGCAGAAAGCGTCGAACTTTTCCAAAGATTCCGGCGCGATGGCAATGGCGTAGCGTTCCTGACTTTCGTTACACCACACTTCCAAGGGGCTCATGCCCTTTTCTTCCACGGGCACCTTATCCAAACTTAACTTGGCACCGTGGCCGGACAAGTCGGCAAGTTCGGGCATGGCGTTCGAAAGCCCGCCCGCACCGATATCGTGAATGGCCAAAATGGGGTTGTCGGCGCCGCTTGCCCAGCAGCGATCGATCACTTCCTGGGCACGGCGTTCCATTTCGGGGTTGCCGCGCTGCACGGAATCAAAGTCAAGGCTTTCGGCATTGGAGCCGGAGGTCATGGAGCTTGCAGCGCCACCGCCCAAGCCGATGCGCATGCCCGGGCCGCCCAACACGATCAAAAGCGTGCCGGGTTCAAGGGTATGTTTGGCGGTCTGATCTTCTCGGATGTTGCCGATGCCGCCCGCAAGCATAATGGGCTTGTGGTAGCCGTAGCGGGTTTCACCCACACGGGCTTCAAACACGCGGAAGTAACCGAGAATATTGGCGCGACCAAATTCGTTATTAAAGGCGGCTGCACCGATAGGACCTTCGGTCATAATCGACAAAGGCGTGGCGATGCGGCTCGGTGCACCGTACTTGACGTCTGCACCGTCCTGAGCTTTGCCCGTCGTATCCTTATCGTTTTCCCATTCTTGGTTGAGGCCTTCGATGTTCAGTGACGATACGGAGAAGCCGCAAAGACCTGCCTTGGGACGAGCGCCGCGACCCGTAGCACCTTCGTCACGAATTTCGCCGCCAGAACCCGTGGAAGCACCGGGGAACGGACAAATGGCCGTCGGGTGGTTGTGGGTTTCGACCTTAAAGACAGTGTGGCAGGGTTCCAAGCGTTCTTCAAACTTGGAGCCGAACATATCATCCTGACTCGGGCGCGTGTAAAGACGCGGCACCGTGGGACCTTCAAAGACGGCGGCATTATCCGAATAGGCAATGATGGTGCCTCTGGGCGACTTCTTGTGCGTGTCGCGAATCATCCCGAAAAGCGTCTTTTCCTGATCGACGCCGTCAATCGTAAATTGAGCGTTGAAAATCTTGTGGCGGCAGTGTTCGCTGTTGGCCTGCGCAAACATCATCAGTTCGACGTCGGTCGGATTGCGACCCTGACGGCCGAAGGCGTCGACCAAATAATCGATTTCGTCGGGGGCCAAAGCCAAGCCCAAATCCACGTTGGCCTTTTCCAAAGCGGCCTTGCCGCCGGCAACGATATCGACCACCGCCATGGGTTTGCCGGCCACGTCTTTAAAGAGAACGGAGGCGTCCACATCGACGGACATCACCGTTTCGGTCATGCGATCGTGCATGAGTGCGGTCAAGGCAGAGAGTTCTTCTGTCTGGGGCAGGCAGACGTCAAAGGTCAAATCGTAGCGAACACCGCGCTCGATACGTTCCACGGCATCGATGCCGCAGTTGTGCACGATATCGGTAGCCTTCGATGCCCAGGGGCTGATCGTGCCCAAACGGGGAACGACCAAGAATGCGGCACAAGAATCGCCCTCTTGAGCCGGATCACCGTAGTCGAGCAAAACGTTGAGGCGTTCAATTTCCTGTGCGGTCAATTCGCGCTTAGCATGCACGAAATGCACGTAGCGGGCGCGCACCGAGGCCACACGGCTGTCGCGAGCCTTCAATAGACCTAAGAGACGTTCGGCACGGAAAGCCGACAGGGCACAGGAACCGGGAATCTGAAAAACGACGGAAGCGTTGGACATGGGATAAACGAATGCCTTTTAACGATAGGAAAATATGCAAACAAAACCGTTTGCAGTCGAATGATTAATTTTAGCGGATTGCTTGGCGTCTCGCCGATGAATTTCGTGGCTCAAAAAACACGAAAGCCCTCGAAATTCGTGGGCTTCGTACGCATTACTTCTTGTTTTTGAGCGCGGCAAGACACGCAAAGGGATTGGGCTTGGCGGCCGTCTCTTCGGTTTCTTCGGTCTGAAGCAACTCGCGATCGGGCTCGCAGTCGTCATGTTGGGCAAACTGCGGCAACGACAAAATGATTTCTTCTTCCACCCAGTGTGCGATATCAAACTTACGAGAGCCCACAACGATTTCAAATTCTTCGTCGTCTTCGATGGGCATGGCGTCGGCTTCTTTTTCGGTCTTCGTGAACAAAAAGGGCACCGTTTTTTCGATGCGAATCGTCACAGGCTTGGAACAGCGCACGCAGGCAGTCACCACCGTGGCGTCCAAAATCAAATCTGCGCCTGCCAATTCGCGGCGGCCTGCCGTACCTTGGGCTTTATAAGAGACCTGAATGTCCTTGGCGTCGCCTTCTAACAAAGAAAAAGCTTCTGGCAAATCGCCAGCCGTGAGCGTGCCTTCAATCGTAGAACGAGCGCGGGAAAGTTCGAAAATATCAACGTATTGCATGTGCGGATATGGATGGGGTTCAATCGACTGAAAACGAGCCTTTTGAATCGGGCTCGATTTTTGTCGGCGAAGTGTAGCGGGAAATGAGAATCTGCGCCAATCGAAAGACACGCTTTTTTCTCAACGGATGTTCCTGACCGGGAAAACTTAACCGTATTTTTGAACCTCAACTGCAAACAATAAAAAACTCTCTATTCGTCCCACTTCAGCTTAAGGAAACGCAAAAAGTCTTTGAGTACAATATCGCTCACTATGACTCATACAACACCTCTTATTCTTGCTTCGAGCTCCCGCTATCGCCGCGAGCTCCTGGATCGTCTGGGCTTGGAGTACACATGCCACAGCCCCGATGTGGATGAAACCCGTTTGGAAGGCGAAAGCCCCGTAGACTTAAGCCGCCGTTTGGCACGAGCTAAAGCGCAAGCCGTAGCCGCACAGTTTCCCGGCTCCGTTGTGATTGGGTCCGATCAAGTCTGCGACTTAAACGGCACCGCCTTAGGAAAACCGGGCAACTTTGAGCGCGCAGTCGAACAGCTTTCTCGCATGCAAGGCCAAAAGCTTGTCTTTCACACGGCCGTGTGCGTAGTGCATGCCGACGGAACCTTTGAAGAAACCGTAAGCGACACGGTGGTGCAGATTCGTAAGCTCTCTCAAAAAGCAATCGAAAACTACATCCGTCGCGAAGAGCCTTACGACTGCGCAGGTTCTGCGAAAATTGAAAAGTTGGGCATTGCCATCATGGAGTCCGTTTCGAGCGACGACCCCACAAGCCTCATCGGTTTGCCCTTGATGCGCGTGACTTCCATGCTTGCTCGCGCAGGTATTGACGCCATCGACGGTTTGTCCGATACGCTCTAAAGAAAGGTTTTGATCGAGATGTCCGGCATTCTTTACCTCTTACCCAATCGCATCACAGAAGCTGCCGAGTTTGAAACGCTGCCTCAAAGCACATTGGCAGTTGCCAAGTCATGCACGCGGTTTCTGGCCGAAAACGCCAAAAGCGCACGTGCCTTTTTAAAGGACGTCGGACATCCCAAACCTATTGCCGAACTTGAAATCGTCGAAATCGGACACGTGCCCGATGCAACGCAGTTCGATCTTTGGCTCAAACCGTTATTGGCCGGTGTCGATACGGCCATTGTTTCGGAATCGGGTTGTCCCGGCGTGGCCGATCCCGGTGCAGGACTTGTATTGCGGGCACACGAACTCGGCATCATTGTCAAACCCTTGGTGGGTCCCTGCTCCATTCTCTTAACCTTGATGGCTAGCGGCATGAACGGCCAGCGTTTTCGCTTTCTCGGTTATCTTCCCATTCACGACGATGAACGCGCCAAGACATTAAAGGCGCTTGAAATCGAAAGTCGCAAATGTTCGGAAACGGAACTTTTCATCGAAACGCCCTATCGCAACAACAAGATGCTCTCGGCCATGATTGAAACTTTGGCTGACGACACCTTGATCACGATTGCAACGGACGTCACCGGCAACGAAGAAAGTTTGGTGACAAAAAGCGTAAAAGACTGGCGCAAGGCCAAACCGGAGTTGCCGAAACTTCCGACTGTTTTTGCTCTGCTGGGGACCGGGCGCGCTTGTGGCGAAGTACGCGAACACAAACCGAGCTTGGCGCACAAGCCCAAAGTCTTTGACCGCCGCACAGCAAAAACCGCGAAGTCCGGCAAGACCTCGCGGCATCGTTAATCGAAAATTTGCTCTACGCTTACTTCACAAGCAAATCTTCAAGACCCAAAATCTTTGCCAATTCTTGGGTATCGGCAGCAATGCCGATATTGGGATACTTGTCGAGCTCTTCTTTGGAGCATCCGCCATACGACACACCCACGGCTGCGGCTCCGGCGTTTTGCGCCAACATCAAATCGTGAATAGAGTCTCCGATCATCACCATGTTCTCGCACGGCACACCCGTGCGATCGGAAAGCTCACGGAGCATGGCGGGATTGGGCTTGGAAAAAGTTTCATCCGCCGTTACCGTGTCTTCAAACAAGGGCGCAAGACCCGTTAAGCCGAAAACGCGATTTAAGCCCTGACGCGACTTGCCCGTGGCCACCGCCAAGCGCAAGCCCTTTTCTTTCATGGCAGTCATCAATTCTCGCAAGCCTTCGACCACAGGCACCTCTTCTTCACGACGAATGTACCAATCGCGATAGGCCTGAGCAAAGTCGTTCCATTGATTTTGCGGACAATCGGGTACCACGCGGCGCAAGATTTCATCCCACCCCAAGCCGATGGCGGCTTTGCAATCTTTAAGGTCCGGCTCATTGCAGCCCAAAGACTTGGC
>ERZ1035006.1549-NODE-1549-length-14910-cov-7.388825_pt1 | contig 14910 bp, 14 predicted proteins | sample MGYA00520694_ERZ1035006 | MGnify/ENA primary metagenome ERZ1035006 (study PRJEB33766, sample SAMN09781746) | gut metagenome | biome: gut microbiome | host: Homo sapiens | place: Madagascar | study: EMG produced TPA metagenomics assembly of the PRJNA485056 data... | reverse complement strand
GAGGTGTACTCAGAAGACTGGAAAGAAAAGGATTTTCCATTGTATAGCGGCAGATCGTCAAAAAATAGGACTGACAGATATCGCGGTCATTTTCAGGATGAAATTTTTCCATTATGGAGAAAACATCATGGATCGTCTTTTCTTCAACAGCAGATACAAGAGAGGGGATGTCCTGATAATGATTATAAAAAGTGCTTCTCGCGATACCAGCTGTTTTTGTGATATCGGATACAGTGATCTGGTCAGGAGTTTTTTTCTTTATTAGTTTAAAAAAAGCGCCCAGGATGGCTTCATCTGCCACAGAATATCTTTCGTCAGGAACTGGATTTTGCATAGTCGCTTCCCTCCCATAGCTTATCAGCATTCTTGAATAAAGTATAACACAAATCCATTTCTTTATATAGTAAAGAAAAAGCGGAATGTGAAAAGCGATTGGAGCAAATAAAAACTCAGAACCTTCAGGGGTATGAAGAATATCGAAATGGGGAAATTACTCGAGATCAGTTCGCTTCAACCAAAACTCAACTGGAAAAAGAGAAACCAAATTTACAGAAACGTATTCAAGAAGTTGAAAATCTAATCGGTGATGAGAAAGAAATATTGTTGAAGAAAAACATACCGGTTGATCAGATGATTGAATTTATGGGATTTGAAAAGTTGACACCGGAAGTGCTTCAAAAATATGTAAAAGCCATTTATATGCATGATGATGGAAGGATAGAGATGTGTTGGAAAGAATTGAAATAATAGATTTTGTAGTCTTTATACAACATCCACTATATGAAAGTCTATAGCATTTATATAACGTCCACCCCTGTATTTTTGTAACCTTAATGAAACGTCCTCTGTATGAAAACAACGGTTTTATGGGAAAAAAACGCAAAAAAAATAGTAAAAACTTTGTGGTTTTTACTTGACATCCTCGGGGGCACTGTGTGTGGCGGATAGTTTGCCGGATTAAAAAATATTGTCTTTATGAGAAAAGTATGTCATAGTATATGCACAAGGTGTAAAATAAGGAAAAGTATAGGGATGAATCGGAAGAAATGGCACAGTAATGTATAGACTTGGAAGATACACATAAAGTCCAGACAGAGTGGGATGATCTGGACTGGATTGAGTCACAGCTGAATAGCTTTAACAGTTCACTGTCGAAGTCAGAATACTATGGCGATCTGTACGATGATTTCTCCACGCCGAAGCAGCAGCCGGTCGTCAAAGAACAGAAGATATACCCGAACAATCCGTGCCCCTACGGCAGTGGTAAAAAATACAAAAAATGTTGTGGAAGAAACAGATAAAGGCAGCGATCAGATATGCAAAGACAATACATATTTACAAAAAACGGATTCTATCCGGAAAGCGCCGGAGAACAGGATGAGGGATAGCACGCGGATACAGCAGGCCTGCTGTATGACATGGCGCAGACAGAAAATCCTTCAAAGCTCACAGTGTCCGGATATTTTTTATATCTGGTATCGGATGCATTTTTTAAAGAACTGACACAGCTTCCGGAGTTGGAGTTTGCAAGGGACAAAATAAAAGTAGCACCCTCACAGGAATGTGTAGACAGACTCTTGCAGGCAACGCCGTATGCGATTGGTACGGAATTCATAAACGAACAGTGGATCAGGGAAATGTTTGTGCAGCTGGAGATGGGAAATGATAAAATACTCCCGGATGTGGTCAAGGAGGCATTTGCGGCAGCGGGAAAAAGAGAAGTTTGCACCGGATATGGAATGCTGTGTGCTGCATGGCGCCACATCCGCAAAGCTGTCAGAAAAAGTGCAGGAAGAACTTCCGTTTCTTTCGTATTGCAATGACCGGAACGCCGATTGAAAACGATCTCACGAATTTATGGTCATTGTTTGATTTCCTGAATCATGGTCTGCTTGGATCTTCCGGTGAATTTCGTGAGTTTTGTAAAGGACTGGAACAGCATCTGGAAAAATATGCAGATTATGCGTCCAGACTGGATCGCGGGAAACGTTATGTACGGACCGGGACGGTGGTAGATCTTCAGATAAAGACAGGGAAAATCGAAGCGCGTGTCCAGGGACGGAGGAAAACACCCTATAAGGTTGAGATCAGAATCAGTCCGTTGAATCAGGCGCATTGTCAGGGAATTTCCCGGTCGGTATGAAGGAATTGTTTACCGGAGAACATGGTCTGTTTCCAAGTCCGAGTGAAATCAGCTTCAACTGCAGCTGCCCGGACTGGGCACTGATGTGTAAGCATGTGGCACTTGAAAACAGAGTAGAGAAAATGCTGGAAAATGCGCAGAAGTCAAGCAGCAGAGTGATTGAGGGACAGGTGGACATCACGCAGCTGTTTGGAGTGCTGTGAGCAGCCTATAGTCAAAAATGAATATGTAATCTATACAAATCGGGGCAGATGAATAGAATACATGAGTATCAACAAATTAATAAAGAGGAAGGGTGATGGTATGATCAATATAGGAATCATAGGTGCAGGAAGAATTGGAAAGGTACATGTGGAAAGCATCGCCACACAGGTTGCGGATGCCAGGGTAACGGTATTGGCAGATCCGTATATGAATGAACAGACGGCAGCGTGGGCAAAACAGATGGATGTAGGGCGTGTGACGAAAGACTATCGGGAGATCTTGTCAGATCCGGACATCGATGCGGTTTTGATCTGTTCGTCGACGGATACACATGCAGCGCTATCCATCGAGGCCATCGAGGCAGGAAAACATGTATTTTGCGAGAAACCGGTCGATCATGATATTGCCAGAATCAAGCAGGTGATGGCAGCACTCGAGGCGCATCCGGTGAAATACCAGGTCGGCTTCAACCGCAGATTTGATCATAATTTTTCAGCAGTGCAGCGCGCTGTGGCAGAGGGCAGGATTGGTGATCCACACATTATCCGGATCACATCGAGAGATCCGGAGCCGCCGGGAACGGACTATATCAAAGTGTCAGGCGGAATGTTTCTCGATATGACGATCCATGATTTTGATATGGCGCGTTTTCTGGCGGGATGCAATGCGACAGAGATCTACGTGGAGGCAGCAGTGCTGGTAGATCCTGCGATCGGTGAAGCTGGGGATGTTGATACTGCGGTGATTACGATGAAGATGGAAAACGGAGCAATCGTCACAATCGATAATTCGAGAAAAGCAGTCTATGGCTACGACCAGAGAGTGGAAGTGTTCGGCTCAAAGGGCATGGTGAGTGTATCGAATGACACGATTTCATCAGCTGTCATTAGCAATGCAGACGGCGTGACCGGGGAAAAACCGTTATACTTTTTCCTTGAGCGGTATATGCAGGCGTATGCGGGTGAGATCCGCAGCTTTGTGCAGGCGATTGAGCAGGATACTGACACGGCGCTTGGCATCATGGATGGACTCGAGCCTGTGCGCATGGGTATCGCAGCAGGAAAGTCATGGAAGGAGCATCGTCCGGTAAAACTTTCGGAAATATGACGCAGGGCAATTCGAAAAAACAATATATGAAATATATGAATCAGACGGATTCTGTATTTTGAAAGTGAGGCAACGATTTATGAGAACAATTAAATGGGGCGTGATGGGAACCGCAGGTATTTTTGAGAACTGTACAGCACCCGGTATGCAGCAGGCAGACAACTGCAAGATGTATGCGATCGCAGGCAGAAGCATGGAGAAAGCAGAGCAGTTCAAGGAGAAATACGGATTTGAAAAGGCGTATGGCAGCTATGAGGAACTGTTGGCAGATCCGCAGGTAGAGGCAGTCTACATTCCGCTGCCGAATACGATGCACTATGAGTGGGCGATCCGGGCATTACAGAGCGGAAAACATGTGTTGTGTGAGAAACCGCTCGCCCCGTCCGAAGCGCAGGCGAAAGAGATGTTCGCTGCAGCGGAGGAAAACCATGTATATCTGATGGAGGCATTTGCATACCAGCACAGTCCGTACATAGCAGCCGTTGACAGAGAGATCCGGGCAGGCGTGATCGGGGATGTGCGCTATATCGAATGTGCATTTCTTACATCTGATTATAATCAGAACAATATCCGTATGCGCAGAGAGACGCTGGGTGGCTGTACCTATGATCTGGGCGTCTATACGACCAGCCTGATCTTACGGCTTCTCGGAGAAGAACCGGAGCAGATCAAAGCGGTTGCTGCATTTTCTGAGGAACATATAGATACGCTCACCTCTGCGGTTATGGAATATGCGCATGGCAAAAAGGCAGCGTTTACCTGTGGTATGGTATTGGCGACGGATCAGGACCGCAGGATCGATCGTTTTGAAGTGCAGGGAACCAAAGGTTCGATTGCAGGAAATGTGTTCGAGTTTAATGGGGATGGCGAGCTAAGCTACACGGTGTGCCTGTCTGACGGTACGCAGGAGATCAAAAAGATCGCAGTGCCGCAAAACTATCGATTAGAGGTTGAACAGCTCGGCAGGTGTGTGGCAGGTGAAGAAGAACCGGCAGTCACACAGGAGTTCTCCCTTGCTAATGCGCGGATGGTTGACCGGATTTTGAAGGAGATCGGGTATTAGGAACCGTCACATATAATATGGTGAAAATGAATGTGTAATTTATACAAATCGGGGCAGATGAATAGCAATCGCATCATCTGTCCCTTTTTGTATATTGAGAAATTTGCAGATCTCACGTAACATATACTCAGAAACAGGAAATACTAAATAAAACGCCTGTATAAAGACATGCAGGACAAACGCAATGAAAAACATGATGTAATGAGTGAAAGTGAGAAAAATGCAAATTTATTTGCATTTGACGAACGGCGATATTATTGAGTGATGAAATCACGATATAATGAGTGCAAACGAGTCAACATGCTTGCATGATTGACGAGTGACGAATGTTGATCATGTGCTGGTTTTGCACATGATATAAGGAAACAACTCAGAGCAGACGAGAAAGGTGGTTATTGATATGGCAAAGAAAAGTTATGCAGCATTAGGTATGGCAGCGATCGCAGCTGCAGCAGGAGTCGGAGCGACTGCACTTGCAAAAAAAAGCCGTCAGGAGAAGCAGGTGACTGAGGCACATATAGACCCGGACTACCGCAATACCGAGCGCGGAAAAAATGAGAAAAACAGCAAGGGTATTTATTATACAAACGGAAACTATGAGGCATTTGCCCGCCCTGAAAAGCCGGAAGGTGTGGATAACAAGCATGCCTATCTGGTCGGCAGTGGACTCGCATCCCTGGCAGCAGCGTGCTTCCTCGTGAGAGATGGACAGATGCCCGGTGATCACATCCATATTTTAGAGGCAATGGATATCGCAGGCGGTGCGTGCGATGGTATCTTTGATCCGACGAGAGGCTATGTGATGCGTGGTGGACGTGAGATGGAGAACCATTTCGAGTGTCTGTGGGATCTGTTCCGCAGTATTCCGTCACTGGAGCAGCCGGGTGCATCGGTACTTGATGAGTATTACTGGCTAAATAAGCACGATCCGAACTATTCCCTGTGCCGTGCGACGGTCGACCGTGGCAAGGACGCACATACCGATGGCAAGTTCAATCTGAGCCAGAAGGGCTGCATGGAGATTATGAAGCTGTTCTTTACGAAGGACGAGGATCTGTATGACAAGAAGATCGAAGATGTATTTGATGAGGAAGTATTAGACTCTACGTTCTGGTTATACTGGAGAACGATGTTCGCATTTGAGAACTGGCACAGTGCGCTTGAGATGAAGCTTTATTTCCAGCGTTTTATCCATCATATCGGTGGACTGCCTGATTTCAGTGCCTTGAAATTCACAAAATACAATCAGTACGAATCACTGATCCTTCCGATGAAGAAATATCTGGAGGATGCAGGTGTAGACTTCCAGTTCAATACAGAGGTCACAAACGTCATTTTCGATATCAAGGATGGCAAAAAGGTAGCGACTGCGATCGAGTGCAAGGTAAAGGGTGTCGAGCAGGGCATCGTCTTAACAGAGAATGATCTGGTATTTGTCACAAACGGCAGCTGTACCGAGGGAACGGTCTATGGCGACCAGAACCATGCACCGAACGGAGATGCCGAGGTGCGCGCGAGCGGCTGCTGGAGTCTGTGGAAAAACATCGCAAGCCAGGATCCTTCCTTCGGACATCCGGAGAAATTCTGTTCGGATATTGCTAAGACAAACTGGGAGTCTGCGACAGTCACCACGTTGGATGACAAGATCATTCCTTATATCACAAATATATGCAAGAGAGATCCTAAGAGCGGCAGAGTCGTTACCGGCGGTATCGTAAGCTGCCAGGATTCAAGCTGGCTGATGAGCTGGACGATCAACCGTCAGGGACAGTTCAAGGATCAGGATAAGGATAAAGTCTGCGTATGGGTATACGGATTATTTACTGATGTGCCCGGCGATTATATCAAAAAGCCGATGAAGGATTGTACCGGTAAGGAGATCACCGAGGAGTGGCTGTATCATCTGGGTGTACCGACCGACCAGATCGAGGATCTCGCAGAGCACAGCGCAGTCTGTGTACCGACAATGATGCCGTATATCACTGCATTCTTCATGCCCAGGGCAAAGGGCGACAGACCGGATGTCATTCCGGATGGCTGTGTGAACTTCGCATTTTTAGGACAGTTTGCAGAGACACCGAGAGATACGATCTTCACGACAGAGTATTCTGTGCGTACCGCAATGGAGGCAGTCTACGGACTGCTCGGTGTTGACCGTGGTGTGCCGGAAGTATGGGGCAGTGTCTATGATGTGAGAGAACTGCTCGATGCCAGTGTGAAGCTGATGGATGGCCGTTCGCCGCTCGAGATCGAGCTTCCCGGACCGATCGGCCTGTTGAAGAAACCGCTCTTAAAGGCAATCAAAGGAACGGTTGTCGAGAAAGTACTCAGAGACCATAACGTGATCAAAGACTATATGATTGAGGAATAAATAGAATACGCATTGCAAAATGAGAGGCTGCGAAGGCATCCTCTCATTTTACAATAGAAGGGAAAACGTTATTGATAAATTTTCTCATTATAATTAGGTAGCTACACATGCAGAATGTGCTATAATTCGGTTAGGTCGTTCTAACTATCAGGGCGGGAATCCATGTTTAAGAATAATAAAAGATAAGGAGGTGTGCCTATGGTGAAGACCACATTGGAGATCGAAGGTATGGCATGCGGCATGTGTGAGAGCCATATCAATGATACGATCCGCAGGGATTTTCGTGTGAAGAAAGTGTCTTCCTCACATAGCAGTGGAACATGCGAGATCATCGCAGAGCAGGAACCCGATGAGGAGGCACTGCGTACAGCGATCGAGCAGACCGGATACAAGATGCTTTCAATGAAAAGTGAGCCATATACCAAGACCGGATTATTCTCGCATCTGGGGAAGAAATACTGAATCAAAGTTAGGTATATATGAATCAAAGTTAGGATTATACAAGGTTAGTATTTTTCTAAATGCAAAGTAAGGTTAGGCATTTCTTTTGCTTGAAATAGAAGAAAAAGAGTGCTAGACTTGCAAGAAAAGAAAAACGGAGGATAAATAAATGGATATCTTTAAATTTAAAAAACTCGGATTATTTGCAGGCGGTGTGCTGTTTGGAACAGCCGGAATCAAAATCTTATCAAGCGCAGACGCAAAGAAAGTGTATACAGGCTGTACCGCAGCAGTATTACGTGCGAAGGACTGTGTGATGAAGACCGCTGAAAATGTACAGGAGAATGCCGGTGATATTTTAGCAGAGGCAAAGCAGATCAATGAGGAGCGTGCACAGGCAAAGGAAGCAGCCGTTCAGGAGGATCTGGACGAGGAAAATCTGTGTGAGGAAGATCTGTGTGAGGAACCTACAGCAGAGGAAGCACAGGCAGAGTAATCGATGAAATTTGAGATCAAGCATGAGATTCCGGGCAGAATCCGAATTCATGTGATACAGGGGCGTATGTCTGTGACACAGGCGGATACGCTCTTGTATTATCTGAAATCGCTGGAATCTGTTACGCAGGCAACGGTTTATGAACGGACGGCTGATGCCTGCGTTTGCTTTTCCGGAGATCGCGCGTCAGTGATTCAGGCGCTGAGAAGATTCCGGTATGAGTCCGTAGAAGTTCCGGAGGCAGTTTTGGACAATTCCGGACGGGCATTAAATAATGAGTACAAAGACAAGATCGCGAGCCAGATCGCATGGCACTATGCATGCAAGCTGTTTTTACCTTATCCGCTGCGTGCGGCATGGACCATCTGGAAATCATTGCACTATCTGAAAGCAGGACTGTACAGTCTCGCACACAGAAAACTCGAGGTAGCTGTATTGGATGCGACAGCGATTGGCGTGTCCATCCTGCGCGGAGATACAACGACAGCCGGTTCCGTGATGTTCCTGCTCGGTATCGGTGAGACACTCGAGGAGTGGACCCACAAGAAATCTGTCGGAGACCTCGCCCGCAGCATGGCATTGCAGGTATCTAAGGTATGGGTCAAGAGCGGAGATCAGGAAGTATTGGTCGAGACTTCACAGGTACAGGCAGAGGATCTGGTTGTCGTACATATGGGTAATATCATTCCGTTTGATGGAGTGGTTGTATCCGGTGACGGCATGGTAAACCAGGCATCACTGACCGGTGAGCCGTTGGCGGTGCATCGTGAAAAAGGTGGTTATGTATATGCCGGCAGCGTGTTAGAGGAGGGCGAGATCACTTTCTGTGTGAAAAAAGTCGGTGGCAGCTCGCGCTATGAGCGCATTGTGACGATGATCGAGGAGTCCGAGAAGCTGAAGTCCTCTGTCGAGGGTAAGGCAGCACGGCTCGCAGACCAGCTCGTTCCGGTGACATTGGGTGGAACCGTGCTGACCTGGCTGTTGACCAGAAATGTGACAAAGACACTGTCAGTGCTGATGGTAGATTTCTCCTGTGCACTCAAGATGGCTATGCCGCTCGCTGTACTCTCAGCGATCCGCCAGGCCGGAGATGGAGGAATCACGGTCAAGGGTGGAAAATATATGGAAGCGGTCGCAGAGGCAGAAACGATCGTATTTGATAAGACTGGTACACTCACCGAGGCAAAGCCTACGGTCAGGCAGGTCGTGCCGATGAATGAGATGAAGGAAGAAGAACTGCTGCGTCTGGCAGCATGTCTGGAAGAACATTTCCCACATTCGATGGCAAAAGCTGTCGTTTTGGCCGCACAGAAGGCAGGACTGGATCATGAGGAGATGCATTCGAAGGTAGAATATATTGTTGCACATGGTATATCTTCTTATGTAGGTGAGTCGCGTGTCATTATCGGAAGTGCACATTTTGTGTTTGATGATGAACATAGTACGATCCGTCCGGAGTACCAGGAGCGTTTTGATGCGCTGCCGGAGGAGTATTCACATCTGTATCTGGCGATTGATGGTGTATTGGCAGCCGTGATCTGTATTGAAGATCCGCTGCGCCCGGAGAGTGTGGATGTCGTAAAGGCACTACATGATGCCGGTTTTAAGAAGATTGTCATGATGACCGGAGACAGCGAGCGGACAGCAGCTGCTGTGGCAGCCAGAGTCGGCGTGGACGAGTATTATGCCGAGGTGCTGCCGGAGGATAAGGCTGGATTTGTCGAGCGTGAAAAGGCCGCTGGACGGCGTGTGCTTATGATTGGTGACGGAGTTAATGATTCACCGGCCCTCTCAGCAGCAGATGCCGGTATTGCTATCAGCGACGGCGCGGAACTGGCACGCGAGATCGCTGATATCACAGTCGCAGCGGATGATCTGTATGAGATCGTTCGTCTGAGAAGGCTGAGTACCGCGTTGATGAAGCGTATCGAGCGCAATTACCGCAAGATCGTGACGATCAATACGGCGCTCATCCTGCTCGGCGTCAGCGGCGTGATACAGCCGACAACTTCAGCGATGCTGCACAACGTGTCGACACTGCTCATCAGTCTCGATAGTATGAAAAAATTATAAAAATCTGTTCAAAGGGCTTATTTGAAACAGTTTCGAATGATAGGGAATCCATAGAAATATGGATTCCTTATTTCTGCTTTACAGGCAGCTGTTATCACATAAAATGCTCCGTGGGGAGCGCGCCGCGGCGGTTATTTGAGAAAGCCTATCAGTAGGTGATATTGATTTTCATGTTTCTATATGTTATTCTGTATTTGCGGTTAGGAGAGGCTAACAAAAGCTAAACAAAACTAACTCAGAAAATTGTAGTAGGCTGCGGTAACTCAGCACATACTACAGACAGAAAAATAGAACAAAAAATAAATCATCAGGAAAGGAAGTAAGATAAGATGGATAAGATTTTTGTAATTTACTGGTCACAGTCAGGCAATACGGAGGCGATGGCAGAAGCTGTCGGAAGAGGAATCACGGCAGCGGGAAAAGAAGCTGTACTGGTGCGCGCAGAGGAGGCATCGGCTGCAGATCTGGCAGACGCAAAATGCTATGCGATGGGATGTCCTGCAATGGGTGCTGAAGTACTGGAGGAGAGCGTGATGGATCCGTTCGTTACAGAGGCAGAGGCTGTATCCGGTGGCAAGACAGTAGCGCTGTTTGGCTCTTACGGCTGGGGCGATGGACAGTGGATGCGTGACTGGGTAGACCGCATGAGCGGAAGCGGTGCGACCGTGCTGAATGGCGAGGGTCTGATCTGTCAGGAGATGCCCGATGAAGCGGCATTGGCTGAATGCGAAGCACTCGGAAAGCAGCTTGCTTCTTTATAATACGCTACTGGCAGGGAGGCAGCCATGCATGGAAATCGATTGGAAAAGGAACTGGTAGAACATTGTGCACCGACGCTTGCAGGTATCAAGAGTGCGGGACTGTTCAGTTATTTTTATACAGATGAGACATTGGCAGGAGAGGAACTTCGGGCAGTGAATGCGACGCTCAACGAGCGTGGCGTGTATGTCGAAGCGCTGGTGTGGAGAGAGGCGTCTGTATTGATCTACGCTTACCGGCGCAGCCACTTGGAAAAAGAACTGCGGCAGACGGGTGTATCTGAACTGCTGGCGGGGTATGGATACGAGGATGACAGAGTCGACGGCTGTCTGAATCATCTGAAGGAGAGGGTTGCATACGATAGTTGTTTTCCGCATGAGATCGGCGTATTTCTGGGCTATCCGATCGAGGATGTGAAGGGATTCATCGAGCATGGCGGGCGTGACTGCAAGAGCTGTGGGCTGTGGAAGGTGTATTGCGATACTGCCTATGCACAGCACTTATTTGATAAAATGGGCAAATGTTCCCGCGTGTACCGGCAGGTATTTTTGCAGGGACGCAGTCTGGCACAGTTGACTGTCTGTGCCTGAGACTGGGAAATTGGTAATAGGAAGAAAATCGAGAGCTGTCTGATCCCATTCTGGGCGGGATCAGGCAGCTTTTTCTGTTCACTCGTACCTCGTTCCAGTGAATGGTTAGCGGCTCTTTGGTATTGACAACTAATAGATGTTAGAGTAAACTAATTAAAGAAAAATACAACTAACCAGATCAAAGAAGGTGTGGATATGAAAACAGAGATGCAAAAGGAGATCATCATTCAGAAACTGCGGGATAGTGGCTGCCGGATTACCAGACAGCGGCAGATTCTGCTGGATGTGATCCTGCAGGAGGACTGCGACTGCTGCAAGGAGATCTATTATAAAGCGGCTGCCATAGACAGTGGAATCGGTGCCGCGACTGTATATCGAATGATCAATCTGCTCGAGGAGATCGGCGCGATTGACCGGAAAAATATGTATCGGATTGACTGCTGTGAGCATTGTGTGGAGACAATGGAAGAGGAGCAGATACAGCCGGAGAATGATCAGATCTGCGAATTCTGCGGTACAGAGATCAATTATCATGAGATCATTGAGTGTATTACCTGTGCACTGGATGCCAAAGACCCCTATACGGCAGGACATTCCCAACGTGTCAGTGACATGGCACTGCGGGTGTGTGAATTGCTGGGGCTGAAGGCAGCAGATACGGAGAAGATTCATATTGCGGCACATCTGCATGATATTGGCAAGATCGGTGTGCCGGATGCGATTTTGAATAAAGCGGGAAGATTAACAAAAGAGGAATTTGAAAGTATTAAGAGGCATCCGCAGATCGGGGCACAGATACTCGGAAAATCAAAAAAACTCAGCGAATTATCAGACATTGTGCTCATGCATCATGAGCGGTTTGATGGAACAGGATACCCGATAGGTGCGGCAGGCGAAGAGATCCCGCTTGGAGCCAGAATCATTGCAATCTGTGATTCCATCGATGCGATGACATCGAACCGTTGTTACCGCAAGGCACATGATTTCATCTATTGCTATGAGGAGATTGAGCGTAATCTGGGCAAAATGTATGATCCGGTGATTGGCAGATATGTGTTGGAACACTGGGAGATGGTGACCGGGGCGAAAAGACGGGGAAGCTGCGCCTGAATATTTTTGATTGCATCTGTCTGAAAAGTGTGCTATTTTTACTACGCGGCAGTAAACATACATACGATATTGGAAGATAGATGACATGGATCAAAAGAAGAAAAAGCAATTATTTATCAATAGTATCCTGTTTTTGGCAATCATGGGACTTACCATCTGGTTTGTCTTTCGGGATGAGGAATTGGGCGAGGTGTATCATGCCTTGCAGCGGATGTCCATTGGATCACTGCTGCTGGCGGTCGCGATGGCCGTGCTTTTTGTGAGCGCGGAAGGTATCATGATGTGGTATCTGTTGCGGGCATTCAGCAGTAGAAGTGGTCTGTCGAGCTGTCTGTGCTGTGCATTTATTGGATTTTTCTTTTCGGGTATCACACCGTCTGCTACCGGTGGACAGCCGATGCAGTTGTATTATCTGAAAAAAGATGGCAATGCCTGGTCGTTTGCTTCGGTGGCACTTATGATGCTGGCATTTATGTACAAGCTGGTGCTCGTATTGTTTGGGCTGGGGATACTGATCTTCTGGAATGAGCCGTTGCAGGGATGGCTGGGTCGTGGGTATTACCGGTTGTTTTTGCTGGGACTGTCCCTGAATGCGCTGCTTGTGATTGGCCTGACCATGGTGATGCTGACACCGTCGGTCGTTCGGATGCTGCTCGGCAATGTGGAATGGCTTGCAGTGAAACTGCATCTGTTAAAGCAGGCCGGATCAAGGAAGGAGCGGCTTGACCATTTTATGGCTGATTATCAGAGTGCGCTTGCCTTCTTCAAAAACCATAAGAAACATCTGATTGTAGTTCTGGCTGGCACCATTCTGCAGCGTGCGATTGTTTTTGCATTGACTTATGTCGTGTACCGTGGAATGGGTATGCGCGGGGAGTCACTGACGACGGTCATGTGGCTGCAGGCCGCTGTATATATTGCGGTGGACATGCTGCCGGTGCCCGGTGCACAGGGCATCACAGAGGCCATGTACCGGAGGACGTTCCGTGGGATATTTACTGCACAGGGCGTGACAGCATCCATGTGTATTACAAGAGGCGTGAGCTTTTACCTGATGCTGATCATAGGATTGGTGATTACAATTTATCAGTTTTTTATAAAAAAGAGTCGCTCGCGACTCTTTCGCGCCTGAGCGGTATGCGCAGCATATACTTCATTTCCGCGAGGTGCGCATCCTTGCGGAGCATTTTATGTGATAGGAATTTCCTATCACATAAAAAAACATGCACACTCGTGAGGGGCGTGCATGTTTTGTGTTTGTCACAGGCTAACACTGGTCGAGCGCCTGAGAGAGATCTGCGATCAGATCATCGATATCTTCGAGACCGATACTGATGCGGATCAGTTCGGCAGGTACTCCAGCTTCGCGCAGCTGTTCATCATTCATCTGCCGGTGGGTCGAAGACGCAGGGTTCAGACAGCAGGTGCGCGCATCGGCGACATGTGTCTCGATCGCAGCCAGCTTCAGGCTCTTCATAAATGTGCTGGCTGCTTCACGGCCGCCTTTTAAGCCAAAAGAGACAACACCACAGCTGCCGTTTGGCAGATATTTTTTTGCTAATTCATGATAAGGGTCATCGGGCAGACCGCAGTAGTTGACATATGCGACCTTCGGATGATCATGCAGATATTCGGCAACGGCCTGTCCGTTTTCACAGTGACGTTTCATGCGCACATGCAGACTTTCGAGACCGAGATTGAGTAAAAATGCATGTTGCGGGCTCTGGATCGAACCGAGATCACGCATGAGCTGTGTCGTACATTTCGTGATAAAGGCACCGCCATTGCCAAAGCGCTCCGCATAGGTGACGCCGTGGTAGCTTTCATCCGGTGTGGTCAGACCGGGATATTTATCGGCATGAGCCATCCAGTCAAAATTGCCGCTGTCTACGATCGCACCGCCGACAGCGGCAGCATGTCCATCCATGTATTTTGTTGTGGAATGAGTGACGATATCTGCACCCCATTCGAACGGGCGGCAGCCGATGGGTGTCGCAAAGGTGTTGTCTACGATGAGCGGCACACCGTGCGCGTGGGCTGCCTTTGCAAAGCGCTCGATGTCAAGCACAGTCAGGGCAGGGTTGGCGATCGTCTCACCAAACATCGCTTTGGTGTTCGGCCGGAATGCGGCATTTAGTTCTTCGTCGCTGGCAGTGGGGGCGACAAATGTCACATCGATCCCCATGCGCTTCATGGTGACGGCGATCAGATTGTAGGTGCCGCCATAGATGCTGCTGCTGGATACAATATGGTCGCCGCAGCCGCATATATTAAACAGTGCGTAGAAATTGGCTGCCTGTCCGCTGGAGGTCAGCATGGCGGCGGTACCGCCTTCTAACTGTGCGATTTTTGCAGCGACATAGTCGTTGGTAGGGTTTTGCAGACGGGTATAAAAATATCCCTCGGCCTCAAGGTCGAATAACTTTCCCATATCTTCGCTCGTATCATACTTGAAGGTCGTGCTCTGGATGATCGGAATCTGGCGGGGCTCTCCGTTGCCGGGAGTATAGCCGCCCTGTACACAGATCGTATTTGTTTTCATATCTATAGAAT
>ERZ1035006.1548-NODE-1548-length-14917-cov-5.893419_pt1 | contig 14917 bp, 12 predicted proteins | sample MGYA00520694_ERZ1035006 | MGnify/ENA primary metagenome ERZ1035006 (study PRJEB33766, sample SAMN09781746) | gut metagenome | biome: gut microbiome | host: Homo sapiens | place: Madagascar | study: EMG produced TPA metagenomics assembly of the PRJNA485056 data... | reverse complement strand
ATGTGATACTTTAGTAAATATACAAATTAATTGGAGGCATTCTAATGTTAGATAAAATAGCAGTTCTGATTCCCTGTTATAATGAGAGTACATCCATTGCCAAAGTTATAACTGATATGAAGAGAGAACTACCTGAAGCAACCATCTATGTATATGACAACAATTCCACCGATGGTACTGACAAAATTGCACGAGAAGCCGGTGCAATTGTACGTTATGAGCACCAACAGGGAAAAGGAAATGTCATTCGCAGTATGTTTCGGGATATTGATGCACGTTGCTATCTCATGGTTGACGGAGATGATACTTATCCCGCCGAATATGCACGTGAAATGTGTGATAAAGTTCTCAACGACCGAACAGATATGGTAGTCGGAGACAGACTCTCTTCCACATACTTTACCGAAAACAAACGACCTTTCCATAATTTTGGAAACACACTGGTTCGCGGCAGTATTAACTGGCTTTTTCACAGTAATATCAGAGATATTATGACTGGTTACCGCGCTATGAGTTACCAGTTTGTAAAAACATTTCCTGTATTGTCACAGAATTTTGAGATTGAAACAGAAATGACCATACACGCAATCGACAAAAATATGCAGTTTGATAATGTAATCGTAGACTACCGTGACCGCGCTGAAAACAGTGAATCCAAACTGAACACCTATACTGACGGTTTTAAAGTTCTCAAAACCATTATTAAAATGTTTCGTGATTACAAACCTCTCAAATTTTTCTCCAGTATTGCTGCATTTCTCATTTTACTGGCATTTATATTCTTTATTCCGATTCTGACGAAATATATGAAACTCGGCATTGTAACTAAAATCCCAAGCCTTATCGTCATCGGATTTGTAGTAGTGACCGGAATCATCTGTCTTTTCTCCGGAATCATTCTTACCACACTTGTACGCCAGCACAAACAGGATTTTGAATTTCATCTGAACATTGTCGCATCTCAATTCAAAGAATTGTGTGATAATGAAGAAAAATGATCGCTTACATTGCAAAAGAGATGCCCTTCCCGGACATCTCTTTTTTATTTCATTTTTACTTATCACTTCTCATCTGAATTGCTTATCTGCTTCGTATATATTCCGGCTAATAATGGCATTCCATACAAAATAGGAAATGTGTATCGCATATGCCCCAGCACTGTCGGACCCACAAATGTTATCGCCAGTGTCAGCAATAACGGAAGTCCCAATAACAGTATCTTTCCATTTTTACGGCATAATGCACTGAGACAGATTGCCAGAAGAAGGAAATCCATTACACCCTGATTTACGTAAAGTCCAAAAACACCTGAATCACAGAACTTATCATAATAGTTTTCATGAAGTTTCTTTTTCTTTTCCTTAAAACTACGTGCTGATTCATAAACCTGCTTAAAGTCCGGATCTTTGATTTTTTTTATGGCTTTGTAAATTCCGGAATAATATTTTCCATTCGTCTTCAACGGACTGAACAGACAGTAATTCTGCATCAATGTTGCATTTACATAGGTAACCGGATGACGGAAAAACAGTTTGATCCAGACTTTCATATAGTTCTTCAGATCTTCGGATGTTGAATCATAGTTAAATCCATTTTTTACACCATCAAAACTGTATGGATTATACTTTTCTTTATATGTTTCCAGATCATAGCGCATCACCTTCTGAATCGTTGCCAGCTCATCGGCTGTCAGATCATCACTGTGATACACCAGATAACGAGATGTCTGCTGTATCGGCATTGCCAGCATTGCTCTGGTAGAAACATTGCTGCAACCATACTTATTTTGCAGCCATGCCACATTCATCCTTCCTGCACACAATGGTACGATCAGTGATGCCAGAATCAATACTGTACAGATAATTTTCTGTTGACGGCGACACAACAAATATCCCTCATATATTGCCAGAAAGAAGACAATCACCGCTATGACATAGACGCCATTCTGTCGAAAAAAAGCTCCCAGAACAGCGCAGATTGTAAGTATCGGATGATGCCATTTTTTCAAATATTCTTCTTTTTTAAACAAATACCATGCCAACTCATCCATCAACAGCAAAAGAGCTACACTGTAGGGAATATCTCCAAGCAATGTTGTTGAATAGCCTGCAAATACCGGAACTATAGAAAACGCAACAAGTGCAGCTGTCTGAAAATATCTTGAAAGTTTCAATTTTTCCATCGTAGAGATTGTATAAGCAAGAATCAGCAACATCATCACTGCCTGTATAAGTCCCAGCAGAAATAATCCCTTCTCAATACTTCCAATGGAATTTCCCAGATCTGCAAAATGTCCCAGAAGCTGCGTATGAATAATGGAACGTTTCGTCGAATACGGTGACAGACCATAATACTGCCTAAGACTGTTAATCCCGTCAAACGGCATCGTAACCGGATAATGAATAACAATATGCGGAATCCAGCACACAGTCATAATAATAAATGACTTCAGGAAACAGTACTTACCAAACAAAAAGCTAAACACTTTCTGCAGTTTTTCCGGTATATTCAGTGGAACAAGCTCTGTAAAAGCATTGACTGCTTTCAGCATCATATAAAAGAATATAAAAGCTCCTGCAAAAGCCAGAACCATTTTAGCACGCGCATGTTCGTCTGTTGCAAATATTGCCGCAAAATCCGCATCTACTATATAGAATTTTCCCATAACAGATGAAGCAGAAAATACTATATCTACAATGACTGCCAGTACCGTAAACCATATATTTCGCGAAGTAAAACACTTCGACAAAATTTTCTTATACATAATAAAAAACAATGCCAGCATGCCAGTCTGAATCAATGCTGCTCCGGAAACAGACATAACCAGTGAAATAAAATTATCTGTAATTGTAAACGAGATAAAAAAAGTACTCAGCAACGCATATATAAAAATGCTGACATTATTTACCAATAGCTTTCTCATATATCAATCCTTTCTATCTGATCCGCTGTTAATCACGAAAAGATAATAGTTTCTCCAGTTCCTCATAGCTGCTTACCATATTGGAATCTCTTCGCAGACCGGCACTGTGTTTCATTCCGGATGTATACCATGCGATATGTTTTCGCATTTCACGGATTCCGGTGAATTCACCTTTTAATTCAATCTGCATTCTCGCATGACGAAGGATCATCTCACGGATTTCTTCCCAGGATGGCCGTGGAAGCAGCTCTCCTGTCGTAAAATAGTGGTTCATCTCATGGAATATCCATGGATTTCCCTGCACTGCGCGCCCGATCATAATGCCATCACATCCGGTTTCTTTCACCAGCGCCTCCGCTTTCTTTGGAGAATTTACATCTCCGTTTCCAATGACGGGAATAGAAACTGCTTCTTTGATTCTGCGGATCGTATCCCAGTCTGCCTCTCCGGAATAGTATTGCTGACGGGTGCGTCCATGAACGGCCACTGCTGCTGCACCAGAATCTTCTATGATTTTTGCAATCTCTACAGGATCTACCGGATATCCTTCAAAACCGATACGGATTTTCGCCGTCACAGGCTTCTTTACTGCATGAGATACCTTTGTCACAATCTCACGGATCAGCTCCGGATTCTTAAGAAGCGCTGATCCCTCACCATTATTGACAACCTTCGGAACAGGACATCCCATATTAATATCCAGAATATCAAAAGGCTGCTCTTCAATACTCTTCGCAACTTCAGCCATCAGATCCGGTTCACTTCCAAATATCTGCATGGAAACAGGATGTTCCACCGGGTCAATCTGCATAAGCGAAACCGTATTTTTATTATGAAAAGAAATTGCTTTTGCACTGACCATTTCTGTGCAGAGGAGACCTGCCCCCTGCTCCTTACATAAAATACGGAAAGGAAGATCTGTAACACCTGCCATCGGTGCCAGAATAAACGGATTTTCCATCTCCACCGGGCCAATTTTCCATTTCATTTTCATCGGTATTTCCATAAATCATTTTCCTTTATCTGACATTTCTTCATTGTCTTCCATAGTTTCTCCAAGGAAAAACACCTTATAATACATTTCAAGAGACCGAAGAAGTTCTTCTTTCTCTGTCTGTAACTTTTTGATTCTGAGAACACTTCCAATCTCATCATACATAGCATCTGCATCCAGGGCTTCTGTCTTAAACTGCAGATTTCCATCCTCATCAAATTCCAGTGTCAGAATGCCTCCGATTTCTTCCGTATAAAGGACACACATAATATGCAATTCCTGTTTGATTGTTTCCGGAAGAGAATCAAAATCCTGGTTAAAATAATATTTCTGCTCATAAGCACTTGCGCCACAGAGCACAACATTTTCCTGATACATAAAAAACTCCTTTTTGTTCAACTTATCTGCAGGCTCAAATATAACTGTACAAGCCTCTCACGGATACTTCTCCTGAACATACCTTACGAATCTCTCCACTCTGCATACGAACCAGAAGAGCCCCATCTTTGTCTATTTCAAGTGCAACTCCCTCAAACGGACTGATCTTATCCAGTACACGCACCGGCTGGCACTTGTTTGCCAGAAGCATATTATACTCATCCAGCATCAGCGACAGGTCACAGGTCTGCACAAATTTTTCATAGTTGGCCTCAAACTTCTCCATCACAAGACTGATCATACGGCTGCGGTCATATTTTTTTCCTGTTTCCAGGTAAAGAGAAGTCGCTTTGTCTTTAAGATCGTCCGGAATCTCTTCCAGATTCACATTGATTCCATCGCCGATGACCACCTCACGGATTTTCCCATCATGAAGTCCCATTTCTGTCAGGATTCCGCAGATCTTTTTGTGTGAGACCACTACATCATTTGGCCATTTGATCGAGACATCCACGCCAAACTCACGGACTGCCTGCGCCACACTCAGCCCCATAACAAGGGTCAGCATGGATGCATACTGTGGCTCAAACTCCGGACGCAGAAGAATCGACATCATAACAGAACTGCCTTCCGGTGCCGTCCATCTGCGGCCAAGGCGACCCTTGCCGGCGGACTGGAATTCTGTGACTGCCAGAGTTCCGTGCTCGGCCCCTTCTTTTGACAGACGTTTGCACCAGTCATTGGTGGAATCTGTTTCTCTTGCAAAATGGACGGTTTTGCCCGCCCATTTTGTATGTATTTCTTTTGAAATTGTTTCTTTTGAATATATTGTGTTAACTGTATCTATCATTTATTCTCCGGCTCTCCAAGAGTTGCAACCATAACTGCCTTAATAGTATGCATACGATTCTCAGCTTCATCAAATACATGAGACTGTGAAGATTCAAATACCTCATCTGTAACTTCCATATCTGTCAGATTGAAGCGTTCTCCCATCTCCTTGCCGATTTTTGTCTTAAGATCATGGAATGCCGGCAGGCAGTGAAGGAAGATTGCATTTTCTCCTGCATTCTTCATAACGTCTGCGGTTACCTTATATGGTGTCAGCTCTCTGATACGCTCTTCCCATACTTCATCCGGTTCGCCCATGGATACCCATACATCTGTGTAGATAACATCTGCATTCTTCGTTCCACTCTGTACATCCTCTGTCAGAGTAATGCTTCCGCCGGAAGCCTCTGCATAAGTTTTACACAGATCAACCAGTTCCTGATTCGGGAAATATTTCTTTGTTGTGCAGGCTACAAAATGCATTCCTAACTTGGAGCATGCGATCATCAGTGAGTTACCCATATTGTAGCGGGCATCTCCCATGTATACAAGGCGACGTCCTTTAAGATCTCCAAAATGCTCACGGATTGTCAGCATATCTGCAAGCATCTGGGTTGGATGATATTCATTTGTCAGACCATTCCATACCGGGACTCCGGCATATTTTGCCAGTTCTTCAACGATTTCCTGACCAAAACCTCTGTACTCAATTCCCTCATACATTCTGCCGAGAACTCTCGCAGTATCTGCAATACTCTCTTTCTTGCCGATCTGGGAACCGGTCGGGTCCAGATAAGTGCTTCCCATTCCAAGATCGTGAGCAGCAACTTCAAAAGCACAGCGTGTTCTTGTACTTGTTTTCTCAAAAATAAGAGCAATGTTTTTGCCTTTATAATATTCATGAAGCTCTCCTGCTTTTTTCTTTGCTTTTAATTCAGCAGCAAGATCGATCAGATAAGTGATCTCTTCCGGTGTAAAGTCTTTCAGTGTCAGAAAATTGCGTCCCTTCAAATTCATAATCTTTCTCCTCACGATTCCATATTTCAATACTTACGGATTGTTTCGTGCTTTGCACTCCCACACTCCTACCCTCTATTCGCATATCGCGGGATTATAATCCCACTTTTATGCTCATATCGGGGCGGGTTCCAAATTCAAATGCTTCTTCATGCAAGCATGATCAGCATTAGGAATTTTTCACCCTGGTATCTATGTTTTCCTCTGTGACAATTTCCTTCAGTGATGCAGCAAGTCCTGCAAGCCCCTGGATTTCAGACGGGATGATGATTTTGGTTGCTTTACCGTCAGCAGCTTTACCAAATGCCTCCAGACTCTTAAGTGTAAGAACTGCCTGGTCTGCTCCGGCTTCACGAATCATACGGATTCCCTCTGCATTAGCGTTCTGAACTTTGAGAACTGCTTCAGCCTGACCTTCAGCCTCCTTGATCATACGCTCTTTCTGCGCCTCAGCCTTAAGGATTGCTGCCTGTTTTTCTGCCTCTGCGTCAAGAATTGCTGATTCCTTCTTACCTTCTGCCACAAGAATCGTAGATTTCTTCTCACCTTCTGCACGAAGGATTGCTTCACGTCTTTCACGCTCTGCTTTCATCTGTTTCTCCATGGCTTCCTGAATTGCAGCCGGTGGAATGATATTTTTCAGCTCCACACGATTTACCTTGATTCCCCATGGATCTGTAGCAACATCCAGAGAAGCACGCATCTTGGTGTTGATAACCTCACGAGAAGTAAGAGTCTCATCCAGTTCCATGTCACCAATGATATTTCTAAGAGTAGTTGCAGACAAATTTTCAATTGCCATGATAGGATTTTCCACACCATATGCAAAAAGCTTCGGATCTGTAATCTGGAAAAATACAACCGTATCAATCTGCATGGTTACATTATCCTTCGTAATAACCGGCTGTGGTGGAAAATCCACTACCTGTTCTTTCAGGTTAACTCTTCTTGCCACACGGTCAATAAAAGGTGTCTTGAAATGGATTCCTGTGTTCCAGGTTTCTTTGTATGCACCCAGACGTTCAACTACGATTGCATATGCCTGCGGTACAATACGGATACAGGATGCCAGTATCCAAAGTGCGAGTACGATCAGTACTACAATGATAATAATACCTGCCATGTTACTTACCCTCCTTTTCTTCTTTCACAATCAGTTTCACTCCCTGAACAGCTTCGATCGTTACGACTGCCTGTTCCGGAATTGTTACTTCATCAGAGGATGTTCTTGCCATCCACTCAATGTCATTGATGCGAACCTGCCCGGTCTGAGCCAGATTATTAATTGGCTGGATCACAACCGCCTTCTCTCCGATCAGACTGTTTACATTTGTCTTCGACACTCCCTTATTCATGTATCGAACTGCCAACGGTCTTGTAAAGATCAGAAGAACCAGTGATACAACCAGAAACAGTATCCACTGTACCAGTACGCTTGCTCCCAGAACTGACGCGATTGCTGCAAGCAGTGCTCCTCCTGCAAACCAGATTGTTGTCAATCCTACTGTGATTGCCTCTATTACGAGAAAAACAGCAAGCACTATCAGCCACATGATAGGTTCCATATTATCCCCTCCTCTGCCTTGCTGCCTCATACATCAGTATTCCGGCTGCCATAGCTGCATTAAGGGATTCCACCTGTCCACACATCGGAATTCTGATCAGACAGTCCGCGGCATCTGCTGCCCGGTCTGTCAGTCCCTTACCTTCATTTCCAATCAGAAAAGCGGTTCCTTCCGTATAGGATTCCCTGTCATAAGAATTTTTACCCTGTAAATGTGCGGCAAAAAAGTGGATTCCTCTGTCTTGAAGTTTCTGTTTTAATGATACCACATCTTCTACATAGAAAAAAGGAATTCTGTAAATAGATCCCATTGTTGCACGAATAACTTTGGGATTTGTGATATCCACGCTGCTTTTTGTCAGAAAAACGCCACTGACTCCGGCACCTTCACCTGTGCGAATGATTGTTCCGGCATTTCCCGGATCCTGCAGATCTTCCAACACCATCAATAAAGGCTTTTCCTCTTTCAGAAGATCTTCCAGTTCATAGGAAGGCTGTCTGAGTACTGTCAGAATCCCCTGTGGTGTCTGTGTGTCACACATCTGACGAAAAACTCCATTTTCAACAGTTTCCCATGAAAATCTGTGAACCTTTTCCATTACCTCATCATCTGACAGCATAGATTCCGCCACATAAATCTTGTCAATCCACTCATCCGGAGCTTCCAGAAACATTTTACGTCCTTCTGCAATAAAAAGTCCCTGTTCTTTTCTTGCCTTTGCCTTCTGGTTTAGCTTTATTATATTTTTTACCTGTGTATTCTGTGCACTGGAAATCATAAAGTTACTCCTTTAATCCAGAACGGAGGCCGCCTGACGGTGGCCTCCGCTTAAAAAAACGTCGTTTTTCATTTTTTATAGTTATGAGAAAGAGAATTACATACTTCCCACATATATGGAGAAACATCTTTCTGCATTGCAAGAGCTTCATTGATATCAAAGTCCATAAACTCACCATGACGATATCCAACAACACGACAGGATTTACCTTCTTTGAGAAGATCTACTGCAAGTGCTCCCATCATAGATGCATATACACGGTCTTTACATGTCGGGTTACCACCACGCTGCATGTGACCAAGAATAGTTGCACGTGTTTCAATACCTGTAGCTGCTTCAATACGTCTTGCCATTGCTTCAGAATGACCAATACCTTCTGCATTTACGATGATATGGTGTTTCTTTCCTGCTTTACGGCTTGCAATGATATTATTGATCAATTTCTGCTCATCATAATCATATTTTTCAGGAATCAGAACATCCTCTGCACCATTTGCAATACCACACCACATTGCAAGGTATCCTGCATTACGTCCCATTACTTCAATAATACTGCATCTTTCATGAGATGTAGAAGTATCACGTACTTTATCAATTGCCTCCATTGCTGTATTTACAGCTGTATCAAATCCAATTGTATACTCTGTGCAGGCAATATCAAGGTCAATTGTACCCGGAACACCAATTGTATTGATTCCAAGATTTGCCAGCTTCTGTGCACCTGCAAAAGAACCGTCTCCACCGATAACTACAAGTCCGTCGATTCCATGTTTCCTGCAGATTTCTGCACCACGCTGCTGTCCTTCCTCTGTTCGGAATTCTGCACATCTTGCTGTGTAAAGGACTGTTCCGCCTCGTTCGATCGTATCTGATACGTCTCTGGCAGTCATATCAACAATTTCTTCATTAAGAAGACCGTTGTATCCTTTGTAAATACCCTTTACATTCAATCCGCTGCTAAGTCCTCGTCTTACGACTGCTCGAATTGCAGCATTCATTCCCGGCGCATCACCGCCACTTGTAAGTACACCGATGGTTTTTATCTGTTTCTCTGCCATGATTCATTCCTCCATCTCCAGATTTCTTTTCTCACATATAATAAGAAATCTTGTTGTCTCTTCTACACATATTCGAAGTATAGTTTAAAGCATTTTCAGAAGTTTTTCAATACTCTTTCCACAAGTTTAACATTGGATTCTCCATATTTTTTTCTTAGGTCTTCCAACAGATATTCTGTAATCTGGACATGATATACGGCAGGAAGGCGCTTCATGGCATTCACATCTTTCAAATATATCACAACTGCAGAAGAAGCATTTCCATGGGCATTTGCAAGCTCCTTCAAAAGTTCCTCTGCTTTCTGCGTATATTCCTCTTTGTCACTGAACTGAATCCAGATTTCCCTCGGCATATCCTCAAAGGTCCTAACCTTCTCCAGAATGAGTTTACTTGGTTTGTCATCCTCTGCATTAACACGCCCCTGAATAAATACCCTGGCATCTTCATTGAGCATAGTCTGCCATTTTTCATAATCTCTTGGAAATACAACAATCTCCACAGTTCCCATCAGGTCTTCCATTGTCAGGAATGCCATCACTTTATTATTTCTGGTATATTTAATCGTCTTTTCTGTGATCATGCCACCGATGATCACTTTCTGTCCGTCATATACCTTCGGAATACCGGTTTCATCATCCGGCTGAAAATCTATAGTTCGAGCAGATATCATTTTTTCCATGATATTACGGTACTTTTCCAGCGGATGGCCACTGAGATAAATACCCAGAACATCTTTTTCAAAAGCGAGAACCATATCTTTATCATATTCTTCCACATCCGGCATGCGAATCTCATAATCTTTTTTATCTTCTTCACTCACCAGATCAAAGAGGCTCATCTGTCCGGCAAAAGAATTCTTCTTCTCCTGTGCAATGCTGTCCACAATCTGCCCGTAAACAAGCATCTTCTGACGGCGGTTACCTTCCATACAATCCAGCGCACCGGCCTTGATAAAATTCTCGATTGCACGCTTATTTACGGTTCCAGTAAGTCGCTCTATAAAATCCTTAAGCGAACGATATTCCCCATTTATTTCTCTTTCTTCCACCAGTGCATTAATTACCGGTCTTCCCACACTCTTGATTGCAGAAAGTCCATAACGAATTGAGCCATTATCAACCGAGAAACCATAAGCACCTCTGTTAACATCCGGCGGCAGGATCTTAATGTTCATTTGTCTGCACACCTGAATATATTCAGCCACCTTATTCGGCATTTCAATTACAGAAGTCATAAGGGCAGCCATAAATTCTACCGGATAATAATATTTCAGAAATGCCGTCTGGTAAGAAACAACTGCATACGCTGCTGCATGTGATTTGTTAAACGCATACTTTGCAAAATCTGTCATATCATCATAAATCTTATTTGCTGTCTGCTCCGAGATTCCATTTGCAATGCAGCCAGGTACACCTTCTTCCTTATTTCCATAAACAAAATTCTGGCGTTCCTTCTCCATAACAGCAGCTTTTTTCTTGGACATCGCACGGCGCACCAGGTCACTTCGGCCAAGCGTATACCCCGCCAGATTACGTACGATCTGCATAACCTGCTCCTGGTAAACAATACATCCATAGGTTGGTTGCAGAATCGGTTCCAGCTGCGGACAGTCATATTTGATCGTATCCGGACGATTTTTTCCTCGAATATACTGCGGAATAAAATCCATCGGTCCCGGACGGTAAAGAGAAATTCCTGCGATCACATCTTCCAGACTCTGTGGCTTCAGTTCCTTCATAAAGTTCTTCATTCCCGCACTTTCCAACTGAAAAACACCATCAGATCGTCCTGTTCCAAGAGAATCAAGAACCTTTTTGTCATTATAGTCAATCTGCTGCATATTCAATTTCACTCCGGTATCCTGTTCAACCAGATGCACGGCATTCTGGATAACAGTCAGCGTACGAAGTCCCAGGAAATCCATTTTCAGAAGTCCAAGTTCTTCCAGAGTGGTCATCGTAAACTGTGTAACAATTGAGCCATCTGATGCTCTGGACAGCGGTACATATTCTGAAACATCCTTCTGACTGATCACAACTCCCGCAGCATGCATGGAAGTATGACGCGGCAGTCCCTCAAGACGTTTTGCCGTATCGATCAGTTCGTGAATCTCTTTTTCATCTTCATAAGCCTTCTTAAGCTCCGGATTCATTTGCAGAGCCTTATCAATTGTAATATTTAATTCCTGCGGAATCATTTTGGCAATCGTATCTACCTGCGCATATGGCAGATCCATTACACGACCAACATCACGGATAACACCACGTGCCGCCAGCGTACCAAATGTAACAATCTGAACGACACAGTCATCTCCGTATTTTCTTCTTACATAATCAATGACCTCCTGTCTTCTTTCGAAGCAGAAGTCAACATCAATATCCGGCATCGACACTCGTTCCGGATTCAGGAATCGTTCAAACAGCAGATCATACCGAATCGGATCCAGCTGTGTTATTCCCAGTGTATATGCAACCAGACTTCCTGCTGCTGAACCGCGTCCCGGTCCAACCATAATATCATGATCACGGGCATATTTGATAAAGTCCCATACGATCAGGAAATAATCAACATATCCCATATTTCTGATCGTAGAAAGTTCATAGTTCAATCTTTCTTTCAGCGCCTCTGTTACTGGCTGATAACGTTCTTCGAGGCCTTTAAAACAAAGCTCATTAAGATATTCCCATGATGTATATCCATCCGGAACACCAAATTTCGGAAGCTTTGTAACACCAAATTCTATTTCCACATGACAACGCTGTGCAATCTTATGTGTATTTTCAAGTGCTTCTGTTGCATATGGAAAAAGCCTTTCCATCTCTTCCGGTGATTTCACATAATACTGACCGCCCTCATAACGCATACGATCCGTATCTGACAACTTCTTACCTGTCTGCAGACAGAGCAATACATCATGCGGCTGTGCATCCTCTGCAAGTGTATAATGTACATCATTTGTTGCAACCAGATCAATTCCTGTTTCCCGGTGCATTTTAAGAAGCTGTTGATTTACATTCTGCTGTTCCGGAATGCCATGATCCTGAAGTTCCAGGAAAAAATTTCCTTTTCCGAAAATGTCCTGATAGCGAAGTGCTGCTGACTTGGCATCTTCATACATTCCCCTTGTCAGGAATCTTGCCACCTCACCGGCAAGACACGCACTTAAAGCAATAATTCCTTCATGATATTTTTCCAGAAGCTGAAGATCCACACGTGGTTTGTAATAAAATCCCTCAACAAATCCTTTGGAAACAATTTTCATCAGATTACTGTATCCCTGATTATTTTCTGCCAGCAGTACCAGATGATAATATCGATCTTCTCCGCTCCCTGCTTCACGGTCAAAACGTGACCCCGGTGCAACATAAACTTCGCATCCAAGGATCGGATTGATGCCCGCTGCTCTTGCTGCACGATAAAAATCGATCACTCCATACATTACACCATGATCTGTAATAGCAGCACTGTCCATGCCAAGTTCTTTAACACGGGCCACATATTCTTTTATCTTATTTGAACCATCCAGAAGACTGTATTCTGTATGAACATGGAGATGTGTAAAATTCATAATTTTTTCCTTTACTCAAGTGCAGATTCAAATACTGTGAATACTATTTGATCAGATAAATTCTACGGTCTTTGATCTGAATCTTACCTTCTTTCAGAAGATGTCCAATAGCACGTTTAAATGCATTTTTACTCAGGCCGAATTCTCTTCGGATCACCTCCGGTGAAGCTTTGTCATCAAAAGGAAGTACTCCTGCAAATTCTTCTATAATACTCAGAACACTTTCTGCATCCTCATTGATCTGAAGATAAGCCTCCTGACGGTCACTGACATCTATTTTGCCATCTTCTTTTACTCTGGTCACACGCAGATCAAGGACTGTTCCCGGACGGTATTTTCCTTTTGCCTCTCTTGCCGGAATCAATGCAGAATATTTATTATCAACTGCAACAAATACTCCAAAATTATCACTGATCTGATAAACACGTCCCTTTACCTGATCGCCTTCTTTGTATGGTGCTTCCTTTGACAGATATGGATATACTTTCATTGTTGCACAAAGACGGCTGCTTTTATCTACATAAACAGCAACCAGACATTCCTGCCCTTCAAAAATACGTGTTGTCTGTTCATGATATGGAAGCAGAAGATCTTTCTCCAGCCCCCAGTCAAGAAAAGCACCTATTCTTGTCACCTGTTTTACTTTCAGAAGTCCTGCCTGTCCCACCATAAGACGTGGTTCATTTGTTGTTGCGATCAAACGATCCTGTGAATCCTTATAAATAAAAACTTCCAGTTTGTCTCCTGCTTTTATACCCGCCGGAACCTGTTTTGCCGGCAAAAGTACCTGATATTTTGTATCTGCATTCATATCTTCTGCAAGATACACACCAAAATCTACGGTCTTCACCACAAGTAAAGTCTGTTTCTTTCCTAATTCGATCATATTCATCCTCCGATTTTTCTATATATATTCTTTCATTTCTTATCAACTGATACCATCTGCCGTGGTTTCAGAATTTTATTCAAATTCCACGATTGCATATGGTTCTCCCTTCTGATCATTCAGAAGAATCGTTATTTTTTCTTCATTTGTTGCTCTTGACGGATATATTATATCATTTAATCTTGCCTGTTGTTTATATTCAGCCCGCATCTGACGAATCTGAAAACCTTCCGGCAGATAATCCATTGCCATCTGCACATACTGACTGTTATTTACATGATGATTCGTATCCAGATGATGTTTCTGCACAGTAAAAGATTCCTGCTGCTCACATTTTTCTGGAAGTACAATTTTTCTTGGTGCATAATTCATCTCTAATTTGGGTTCAAGTTTCCCTTCAACTCCGATATATCCCTCAGTGTCTTTTGCCTCCAGACGCACCGGAAGACCATTTTCTGCATTGATATATGTCCAGAAAGTATTGGCATACGCCAGACGCTCTCCACCTTCCGTTTCCATTGTGAAATTACGCATTCCCATAAAACCTCTGAATCCATATGCCCAGGTAGAAATTCTTATTTCTTCTCCCATATATGGATAACGTTCTACAATCACCTGCCATGCCGACAATACCCAGAACCGCTTTCTTTCTTTCAGAACTTCTATTCCAAGACCCACTTCTTCTGACTGAAAGGTACTACAATCCTGAAAATAATTTAAAATCCCCGGCAGTGTCAATAATCCATTTTCTCCAATTTCACTGTAGCGAACGCGTCCGCTGAAACTATATGCCATACCTTCTCTCTCCTTATAAGCTTCTGTTTTGCTATTTCTATTGCAATATAAAGAAAAAAGCACCTCTTCCGAGGTGCTCAACTTAGCAGGGCTACAAGGATTCGAACCTTGAACTGACGGAGT
>ERZ1035006.1539-NODE-1539-length-14973-cov-38.822630_pt1 | contig 14973 bp, 31 predicted proteins | sample MGYA00520694_ERZ1035006 | MGnify/ENA primary metagenome ERZ1035006 (study PRJEB33766, sample SAMN09781746) | gut metagenome | biome: gut microbiome | host: Homo sapiens | place: Madagascar | study: EMG produced TPA metagenomics assembly of the PRJNA485056 data... | reverse complement strand
CAGCTTGACGAGAAAGAGAAGTATTACATCAAGCTATATGCCGATAAAGGCTATCAGCTTAGGAATGTCAGTTTGGGTGGTCAGGGAGAAAATCGTGCAAGTGGTTCAATAGGCGAGAGAAAAGCACCTAAAGGCTATATGCAAGGCATACAGCAAGGCAAAAAGGTATTAGCGAGGGAATTATCCTCTATTGCAGAAAAGCACCTTACAATCCGCTTAAAGCCCGAAAAAGAGCATAACAAAGTTTCACAGAAACAGTATGAGAAATTTATGGATTTATTGAAAGCGGGTGAAACAGAATGAACAATATAAAATGTGATGAAAATTGCTCTGAATGTAGAAAATATACAACTGTTCATAGTGACGGAGAAGTCATCAAGTACGATTGCTTAATTACCGGAAAAGAAGTTGTTAAAAGGGTAGGTGGTTCAGAATGAAAATTTTAAGTAAGAAGAAATACAATAAACTCATTGAAGATTTTGAGGAATTGCAGAAAAAGGTCGAAGAACTTAAAAGGATAAATGAGAGTATTGGGAAAAAGCTGGAAGATAAAAAGACAAGTTGCAAGATGAACAACGGAAGGGATTTCTGTTTTTACTGCAAAAATTCTTACAGATACAGAACTTATATGGGAATGGGAGAAGTTGAACAGTGTGGTTACTTGCTAGATGTGTCTTGTGAGAAGTTTGAAAGAAAAGAAAGCGAGTGATTCAGAGTGAAAAGAAATGACTGCATAGAAGTTTTGGAGCACTTAAAAGAAAAGCTGAAAGAAAAAGATATAATTGCCATACAGGACAGTGAAGATGATTATAAATGCCCTGTATGCGGTCAGATTTTTACAGGTGAAGATATTATTAAATACTCTTACAAGTGGTGCTATAACTGCGGTCAGAGAGTAGATTTTACTCTTCCGAGAAACAGATTTAACTAACTAAAAATCAAAGAAAGGAATAGGTTGTGCGCACATAAAACCGGGTTTCCTTTTGGTAGATTTATGACACAGGACGGACAATTTGAATTGACTGATTTTTTGAGCAAGAAGATTAAGAGTAAATCTGTTATGGATTTGACAGCTTGGATAAATAGTCGAGGTAAAGCACAGTATACGCAGATTGGTGAGATTATAGAAGATACTTATAATCGTGAAAAAGACAGCGGAGAACTTATTGCTAGACTTACAAATGCGGTATCGGTATATGTTCTTAATCAATCTATGGGATATATGGAATATTTACGAAAGGAAAGTGAGTAATGAAAGACGAAACAAAGCAGGAAATACAGATTTTACTTGACCTACTCAAAGGCAGCCTCACAAGAAATGGTGTAAGCATGGCGACGGACAGAGAGGGTAACTTGATGTTCTTTGACACATCTGCCTATGTTAGAAGCAAAGGTAAGGAATTTGACGGATTTAGGGTCAATATTAACGATTTAGTGAAGTAACAATGTGACAGAACTTGAAGAGGTAATTATGGCAGGTAACTTTATTAAAATTGACAGAAAGATTTTAAAGTGGGAATGGTGGAGCGATATTAATACATTCAGACTTTTTATGTATATGTTGATAAGTGCCTATTGGAAAGACGGAAATTATAAAGGCAAGATAATTGAAAGAGGGTCTTTCCCCTCTTCAATATCTGAATTATCAAAAGAAACTAATTTGTCTGTAATGGAAATTCGTACCTCACTAAAACACTTACAATTAACAGGCGAAATAACAAGCAAAGCAACAAACAAATTCACGATATTTACTGTGGTTAACTACAATTTGTATCAAACGGATAACAAGCAAGATAGCAAACAAATAACAGGCAACTTAACAAACAATCAACAAACAGATAACATTCTATTAACAAACTCTATATTAAAAGAAAGTAAGAATGAAAGAACAGAAGAAATTAAAGAAGATAAGAATACAGAAAAAGATATTACTGACGTAATATCCAAAAAGAAAAGTTATTATCCCAACGATGAATTGCTTGATGAAGCATTTAATGAGTATGTGACAATGCGTAAGAAGACTAAAAAGCCTATCTGCACCGACAAGGCATTACACAGAGCTATGAATACCCTTGAAAAGCTGTCTGGTGGAGATAATAACTTGGCTATTAAAATTCTTAATCAGTCAGTTGACCATTGTTGGCAAGGATTGTTTGAACTGAAAGAAGATAATTCTAATAAGCAGGACAATCAGAATTTCAACAAGGGTGCTATTGATTGGGATAATGTGTAAAGGAGTGTGAATGTATGAATAGAGATTGCAAAAATTGCGCATATCATTCAAGTGGTAGCTGTAGCAAATGGAATTGTGAGTTTGTAGCTGTTGATGACGTGAGAAATAAAGCCATTGATGATTTTGTAGCAGCAATTACTCCGAGATTATCAGATGTTATATATTCACAGGATATTGTGAATGCAACTAACTTAATTAATGAGATTGCAGAACAGTTAAAGGTAGGTGGTAACGCTTGACAAGAGACGAGACAGTTAAAATTATTCGCATAATGTGTGATTGCTACCCTAATTATAAGCCAAACAACCTATCTGAAACAGTAGATGTCTGGAATATAATGTTGGAAGAATACAGCTACGAGCAAATATCAGTTGCACTTAAAGCGTATATCCATTCTGATATAAGCGGATTTGCCCCAAGCATAGGGCAACTGATAGGCAAAATACAGACCATATCACAGCCACAGGAACTTGACGGAATGACAGCTTGGGGATTAGTTAGCAAGGCGTTACGGAATGGCACATATGGGGCAGTTGAAGAATTTAACAAGCTACCGCCACTTGTCAGACAGGCTGTAGGTATGCCAGATAACCTTAGAAATTGGGCAACATCAGATTATCAGACGATTGAAACAGTAATACAATCAAATTTTCTAAGAACCTACGAAGCAGTTGTTAAGCGTGCGAATGAAATAAATCGTATGCCAGACAATATCAAATCACTTATCGAAAAGACGAATGCAAATTCGTATAAGGCTCAAATCGAGCAAAAATTCCAAAGAGGTATAAATACACTCAATGACAAAAATAGCAACCTTATCGCTCGAAAAGAAGATTCAGACGGCTATATTGAAGCACCTCAAGATGTACAAGATAGAATTGACAGAATGAGAGGTTGATTTTTAGTGGAAACAGCGCCAATTAGTCCACAGAAGAAATTATACAATTACCGCCGAGAGAATGGATTATGTCCTAAATGTGGCAAGCTACTTAATAGAAAAGGCTTTTACTGTGAAGAATGCAGGGAGAAACAAACGGCTTATAGCAGAGAAACTAGAGAACTTTGCAGGCAACTTAAAATTTGCCCGGAGTGCCGCAAAAACAAGCTTGTGGGTGATGAAAAGATATGCCCGGAATGCTTGGCTAACAAGGCTGAATATAGAGCTAACCACCCATTAAGTGACGATAAGCGAAGAAAAAACAATGAAGCATTTAAACAGTATTCAAAAAACTTATACGCTGAACGTAAGAAAGCTGGCATATGCGTTAGATGTGGCAAGGCTAAAGCCGTTAAGGGCAAAGCAAAGTGTTTTATATGTCAGAGTAAAGATAACGCTATCCACAGAAAAAGAACTGAAAATAGACAAAATATAAAAGAATATCGCAAAGAAAATCACTTGTGCTATTACTGTGGAGAACCTATTGACAGACCGCAAGGGCAATTGTGCCAGAAATGCTGGCAGACAGACTACGAAAGAGGCAAAAGCCTTAAGAATGATAATAGTAAGCACTACTGGCGGTATGATAATTATTTTTTAAGAAAGCGGTGAACGTAGATGAAAGAAGAAAAAGACGAAATTATACAAAGAATACAAGAATTAGAGTACTCAATACATATCCACACTTTAATTCTAAAAGAAATGCAAAAAGTTTTAGAAGAAAGTACTCAAAACCAAGTTTCAACACAAAAAAATCATAGAGAAAATTGTCAAAATACTTGATAAATAAGGAGTATGTATGAGCAAGGCAGAACAGAAAAAGTTTAAGGAACAAATGTTACGTGTTCAGATGAATAGAATTAGCAATGAACAACAGAAGAAAAATTTTGAATCAGCATTGATATTAATTATGTGGGTACTGCATGATAAATTTGGTTTCGGACAGCAGAGATTAACGAAAGTACAGAAAGAGCTTAAGGTACTAATAGATAACTATAATGACGGATTGTTCACAGCAGAAGAGCTTGTTAATCAGTTATACGAAGAAACAGGAATAGAGCATATTAAGTTTAAATAAGGAGATTGGCTTATGAAGTTTTCAGAACTTACTAAGCCAGAACTTGATAGAATTTTAGAAAATGCCAATTTTACAGAAGAAGAATTAAGGATTTTCAAGTTACTATCACAAGGCAGAAGTATTACAGAAATTGCTATGCGGCTGTCCGTATGTGATAGAACAGTCAATCGCAAGATAAACAAAATCAAAAAGAAAATCAGTAAGTTGGAGGGATATAATGATTAAGGTTACTCAAAACGGAGAAAATGTGAAAACAGAAAACATAATTCTTTCAGACAGCTTACTAAAGATAATTGCAGAGATAATTGACAACAAGTAAATATGTGTTACAATGTGCCGTAGAACGTGATAAATGCGGCACATTTTTTATAAGGAGAAAATATATGGAATGTGTTGCTTACATGAGAGTATCTACTGAAAAACAGGCTGTTGAGGGCAACGGACTTGATAGTCAAAAAAGGGATATTGAAAATTATTGCAGAAAAAATGAACTTGTAATAACAGATTGGTACATTGACGATGGCTACACCGGCACTAATATGGATAGACCGGAACTTCAAAGGCTTGTGAATGACTGTAGTCGCAAAAGAGTAAATTGTGTCGTAGCTTTTAAACTTGACAGATTATCAAGAAATATGATTGATGGGATATATCTTATTGAGAAAGTATTTCAAAAATACAATGTTGTGTTTAAATGCGTTCACGATAGCGTGAATTATGATAGCCCTATGGAACAGGCTTACACGCAAATGATGGCAGTTTTTGCACAGCTTGATAAAAATACAATGCTGTTGCGTATGCGTGGCGGTATGCTAGAAAGAGTTAAACAAGGCTACTGGATGGGTGGCGGTAATTTGCCTTATTGTTATTCCTATAGTAAGGAGCAAGGCATACTAATACCTATTCCGGAACGTGCGGAACAGGCAAGAAAAGCACTTGAATTATTCATATCCGGTTATTCAGATGTCAAAATTAAAGAAATTTGTGGTTTTAAGTCTGAACTTGTTACAAGAAGTATCTTGACTGGTGTTGTAAATATCGGAATGATACCCTATAAGGGCAATATATATCAAGGCAGGCACGAACCTATTTTTGACAAAGATAGGTTTGAATTTGGATTAGAGCTAAGAAAGTCAAGATGTTCAGCAAAAACTTACTGCATAACCGAACCTAATTTATTGACCGGATTATGTTATTGTGGCATTTGTGGCTGCAAAATGCGTTATCAAAAATGGGGCAGTAAAAAGCATAAAATTTATTGCTGTTCAAGAAATAAATCACTTTCATATCTGCCTAATTATAATGCAAACTGTAATAATTCGCTTGAATGGGCGGACGAGATAGAAAAGCAAGTAGAAGAAGAAATTCTTAAAATATCCCTTGATTTATCATCATACAAGCCAAAGGAAAAGGCGACAAAGCTTGAAATTATGCAATCGCAACTTGAAAAAGAACAGATTAAGCTAAAAAGATTGTATAATCTGTATGCCGACGGAAATGATACTGTCTTGAAAATGATTAAGGAGCTTGAATCACAGATTAAGGAAATGAAATCAAGCATTACCGCAGAAAGCAAGAACGCAATCAACGCACAGAGAAAGGAGTTTGTCTATGAGAACATAAAAAAACTTGCCGACATTTGGGATAAGGTCGACAAGAAACAAAAGAACTTGATACTAAAGACTATAATTGACAAGATAGTGATTGTCAATGGAAATATTGAAATTCAGTTAAAGAATTTTTAGCACAAACTTAATGCAGTTCCTACAGCGTTAAGTTAATGCTAATGCCGTATTTATCACGTTTTACAATTATATAATTTTAATGCTGTCGCTTATATGTCACACATATGTCTATTATGTGTCGCTTTGAGCGTCTTTTTTTATGCCAAAATGTAATCAGAAAGAGAGGTAATGCGAATGTTTTCTGATGAAATTAGAGAAAAAATCTTAAGCAAAGAAGAGCTACAAAAACTTGACTTAGTGACATTATCTCTTGTTATCCATGCAATTGAAGAAGTCTTGGAGGAGGTAGAAGATGATAAACAATCCTTATCAGACAGCACCTATGATGAATAATAATTATATGCCTATGCAGAACTCATATGCGGATAGGATGAACTTTTTGCAAAATTATCAGCAAAGCCTACAACAGCCTATGCAGATGAATCAACAGCCTATGCCACAGCAGATAGTAGGCATTAACGGCAGAGTAGTACAGGCAGTTGAAAATATTAATGCTAACGAGGTTCCTATGGATGGCTCAATGGCATTTTTCCCAAAACAGGATATGTCAGAAATTTATGTTAAGAGCTGGAACGCCAACGGAACAATTAAAACAGCTGTGTATAAGCCTTATACGGAATCTAACGGAAACAATGTTAGTAATCTGACAACTGATATAGAAAACGCTAAATTCACCCTATCAGACGAAAGCACGCAGCTATTCTTGAATAAGTTTGAGGAGTTATCAGAAAAGATAGGGCAGTTAGAAGATAGATTTGATAAATCTTTAGGAACGCAAAGAAAAACTTCAAGAACTCAAAGCAAAGGCGGTGATGAAGAATGAACCCAATTAACATTTTTCAGATGATAAAAGCTGGTCCGCAACAGTTTGTACAGCAGATAATGGGAAATAATCAGCTTATGCGTAATCCTATGATGAAAAATACTATGCAGATGGCACAGCAGGGCAATATGCAAGGTATAGAGCAAATGGCTAGGAACTTATGTAAGGAAAAAGGATTAAATGCAGATGATGTATTCAATCAGATAAAAAGTAGACTTGGTAATTAGTAGCATATTAGATGTCTTTGCAAATTACCTAGGTGACATCTTTATGAATATATTTTTAGGAGGTAACAATATGTTTTCAAACTCAAATTGTGCCAGTGTGCCATTAGTCGCTAATATTGACGGAAACGGCAATAACGGCGGATGGGCTGATGGCGGATGGCTTTGGATAATCGTTGTATTTGCCTTACTCTTCGGATGGGGTAATGGTGGATTTGGCGGTTTTGGCGGCAATAATGGTGGTGGCTATGTTGCGACAGCAGCTACACAAGCTGATATTCAGAGAGGATTTGATAATTCAGCGGTTATCAGCAAGTTAGATGGCATTTCTAGCGGACTTTGTGATGGATTCTATGCTATGAACAACAGTATGCTTACCGGCTTTAATGGCATAAATACAAATATTATGCAGACAGGCTATGGCATACAGCAGGCTATCAATGCTGATACAGTCGCTAATATGCAGAATACAAACGCATTGCAGACACAAATTGCAAACTGCTGCTGTGATACAAGAGAAGCTATACAGGGCGTAAACTACAATATGGCAACCAACACCTGTGCTTTACAGAACACAATGAATAATAATACAAGAGATATTATTGACAGCCAGCAGGCAGGAACAAGAGCAATTCTTGATTACTTATGTGCAAAGGAAAATGCGGATTTGAGAGATAAGGTGCAGAAACTTGAGCTTTCTGCTTCACAGGATAGACAGAATGCACTTCTGACTACTGCAATGACAGCACAGACACAACAGATTGTCAACTCTGTAAATCCTACAGCTATTCCAGCTTATGTTGTGCCTAATCCTAATGCTTATGCATATGGATGTGGATGTAACACCGGTTGCAACTGCTAAAAATGAATAATCAAGTATCTTAATCAAATTTAATCGGTTTAATTCTTGGTTTATCTTGGTTTTAATCGGTTTAATCGAGTTAAGTATCGAGTTTAACTCGAAAGAAAACTCGGGAGATTATGTCTGCTATGCAGTATTACTTATAACCAAAGGGCAGACTATAATGTTTGCCCTTATTTTTATGAAAGAGAGGTAAAGATAATGGAAATAACAGGAATTGCGTTACAAACAGTTGCCGCCGGCGAAGATGTTGCATTCACAGAAACAGCAGTAAATGGAACAAAATGTATCGTACACAGACAGGGGAGTGGAATTATCAAGCTAAGAGGCATCACTAACCAATGCAAGGCTAGATTTTTAGTATCATATAGTGGAAACATTCAGATACCGACAGGCGGTACAGTGGGCGAGATTTCTCTTGCAATCGCAGTTGATGGAGAGCCTTTACAGTCAACAAAGATGATAGTTACTCCGGCAGCAGTTGAGAACTTCTTTAATGTATCAGCTCAAGCTTACATTGATGTACCTTGCGGATGTTGCAGTACAGTAGCTGTACAGAATACATCTACACAGGCTATTGAGGTGCAGAATAGTAACTTAATCGCAGTAAGGGAGGCTTGATATTATGCATAAATGGGCTAAACAGATTATGGAATGTGTCAAGGCTAAGGTTGAAGCAATCGGATTAGACAGCTTTGAGGGACAAAACCTTGACGATTTAAAGGATTTTACAGAAATAGCAAAGAACATAGCTTGTTTTGACAAGGATTACAGGATTGTTGAAGCTATGGAAAAGCTGGGGGATGACGAGGATATTATGCGTATGGTTGAGCAGTACGAAGATTATCCAGACAGAAGATTTTACGACCACTACCGCTATGCAAATGGCAGATTTGCCCCTAAAGGCAAAGGAACATACCGCAGAGGATATGAAGAGCCACCTTATATGCATATGTACCCAGAAGCAGAACATATGAGAGATATGGATAGGGATTATGGCAAGATGTACTATACAGAGCCAATGAACGAAAGTAGCTATGACAGAGCAAAGAGAAATTACACAGAGACTAAAGAAATGCACAGCGGCACTACACCAGAAGACAAAGAGCAAAGGATGAAAGCGTTAGATAAGTACATCAAAACTGTTACTAATGAGATAATTAAAATAGTTAGCGATAACGCAACAACCGAAGAAAAGAGTTTAATTAAGAATAATATGAATAATCTTATGTCAAAATTTTAAGATTAAGGGCTATGGGTAGAAATATTCATAGCCTGTTTTATTCAGAAAGGAGCATACGGATGATTTTTAACATCAATGGCACAATCTGGCAAGTACAATATAAAAATTCAAATTCGGGCGAATTAAAGCGGTCAGACAATGTTTCTGTGCTAGGTGTAACAGATAGAAATACACATACAATTTACCTGTCAAATGCCTTGCGTGGATTTATGCAACGCAAAGTGTTGATACACGAAGTATGTCACGCAATCTGTATGTCCTATGATGTGTATTTGCCTATCGAACAGGAAGAGATATTGTGTGATTTTGTGGCAACTTATGGCGATGAAGTATTTGATATTGTTGATATGGTTTTAGGGGCAGTTAGGAGAGTAGGATAATGAGTATAGATGAGCTGTTAAAGATAATTCAAAAGACTAATCCGACTATGACAAAGGAAATGTTGATATATGAGTTAAGTCAATGCCGGTATTCAAGTAAGGCGTTAGTACATACAGAAGAATGCTGTAAGCTGGCAAAATAATTATTCGCCAGCTTTTTCTACGCAGTCGATAATATATCCACTTAATCCTTTGAATCCTTTTTCTTTAGCAATCTTAGACCAGACTTCCTTTTTGCCCTTGGGTGCCATTACTGTAATTCTATCATAGTTTTTCTCATTCCAACGATTTTTTACTTCTGATGACGTTTTTGATTTTGCCATATAAATAAAAACTCCTTTTTGCTTTTGATTATACTACTTGCAAAAGTATGTTGCAATACTTTATAAAGTATGATATAATATATCTATAATCATTAGAAAGGTGGTGCTTATATGGCTGACTTAAACAGTATAGGTGGACTACATTACGAAATGATGAGAAGATGTTATAACCCTAAAAGTATAGCATTTAAAAGTTACGGAGCTAAGGGGATAAAAGTATGTGAAGAATGGCATGATAGAGATAATTTTAGAAAGTGGTGTAATGAAAATGGATATACAAAAGGTCTAAGACTTAACAGAATTGATAGTACAAAGGATTATCGCCCAGAGAATTGTGTATTGGGAAATAAAAATTGCAAAGACCAAAACAGTGCACACCAAAAACTATATAGAAACATAAGACAAAACAAAGCAATCAAAAAAGAGCTTGGAATTGAAAGATATACTGATAGCCCATTATACAGAAAACACAAGAGTATGATGGAAAGATGTTATGATGAAAAAAATATAAGTTATCCTTATTACGGAGCAAGAGGAATAGATGTTTGCTTTGAATGGAGAGGAAAGGATGGTGTTAAAAATTTTATCGCTTGGTCTATGAGAAACGGATATAAGCATGGTCTTTCATTAGACAGAATAGATAACGATAAAGGTTATTGTCCTGAAAATTGCAGATGGGTTACTACTCAAGAACAAGCAATAAATAAGCGAAGAAATAAAAAATATGAATGGAAAGGGCAAACACTTATATTGGCTCAAATTTCAAGAATGGAAAATATTTCATATGGTAAATTATATGGAAGAATAAATAATAATCATATGAGTGTAAAAGATGCAATCGAAGATATAAAGAAAAGCACCGAATAATCGGTGCTATTTTTTATGCTGACCTTAAAAGTACCCGCCACCCATGCAAAATAAACTTGAAATTCTGGAAATAAAAAATTTGAAAATTTTTGTCAGATTTGCAGTCATTTTTTTCAGTACGCCCCTATATGCCTATGACTATATAAAAAATAAAGAAACGCCCCTATATAAAAATTCGAGTTAAAAATTTTGATACGGGCCGGGGTATGCGATTTTGTATTCAAAAATCCGTGAAAAACTTTTTTTCAAAATTTGACCTCAATTTCGTTCAGATTTGCCTTGAAAAATTGGTGAAAAACTTTAGAAATTTAATAAGGCAAAGTGTAGTGAACAAAGCGCAGCTTATATTATATATTGCTTTTTAACACGCTTGCGGCTGTCTTTTCCTTTTTCGTAAGGTTTAATATATACAATTTTACCGGTTTTGTAATGTCGGAAATGTCCGCGAACTTCCCAACATCCAGCTATACGATGTATTTTTTTGCTTTTAATTTTTGTTATAAGCTTGCTGTTGATTGTTTTGATTTTGATATTGTTAATTTTAACAGTTTTTACAGTATTGTTATTTGTTTTTGCTTTGCTGTTACTGTTTTTCTTTTTGCTTTTCTTGCCTGTATGTGTTCTTTCTTGTCTTTCTACTTCTTTAATCTCCGGATGTTGCATAATCCAGTTAAGCCAGCACATTATTTTTAAAAACAGCTTAAAGGGGTCGCAGGCTGTGGTTATTTCTTTTTCTTTGTATTTTTCTATTTCTTCACTTTTTCGCTTCTGTTTCTTGTATATTTCTACAGTTGCATTATTAAATTCCACACAATTACAACTTTCGGAATGCAATCCATGAAAAATATAAGGCATTTCACATAACAAACTGCAATCCCATTTATACACATTAAAAGCATTGTTAAAAATATCCGCATTAATTACAGCTTTATCATCTTTGAGTTCTGTATCAAATAAAATAAAGCCGTTAAATTCTGGATAATTAACAATCAAAACTCCATTTTTAATAATTGGGATAGGAATAAGCTCCGCATTTTCTTTTATATCCTCTAAAAAATTAATAGTATCCGTAAAATTAACAACAATGCTGTCTAAATCGTTAATCTTTGCGGCTAATTCTTTGCCTTTTTGCTCTTTTAATAATTCTATCTGTTTGTCCGTTTTCATTCATCTATTACCTTTTCAAATAATTAAAAAGTCAACAATAAGTGGGGTATTATGCCCCACTTACACAATTAATATATTATTTTAAAATTTGATTAATAGCCCACTCTAAATGGTAATCATAGCAAACAACTATATCTATAAGCTCTTGCTTTCCGATTTTTGAAGCAAGAGCTTGTAAAATTTCGGTGTTATTATCACATTCATCTAAAGAGTCTTCAAATTCTTCTAAATCTTCAAATTCTTCTTGTATTCTATCATTTTTGTTGTAAACCTCTTTGACGATTTCCTTAATATCTTCATCAAAGCGATATTCGGGGTCGATGGTGCAGACAATTACTTCTGTTTCTATTTCCTCACGTTCTTCTTCATATTCAGCCTTAAGCTGAATGTTATCAAGTGTGATTTTATAAAAATCATACATGTAAATTTTACTTTTTTCGGAATAGTTAAGAACATCTATAAGAAGCGGTTCAGTGCTTACAACTGTAGCTGTGCCCTTATCGTTAAGTTGCCATTTATCCCCTACATTTGGGATTTTAAGCACTTCCTCATATTGTTCTTTGTAACGTCTGGCGTTAATCTGTATTCTTTCCATAATCTTTACCTTTTTAACCTCTCTTAATTAATTATTTTAGCATTTTAATAATAAAAATGCAATATTTACCCCTTACGGGTAAAACCGCCGCCGGTATCGGTCCGGCTGGCATTCTCTGCGGCGGTTAGTTTTTTCCGTAATAATTTATAAAATCATTCTGTATGTCGTTATCTTTAATATACTTGTAATAGTTTAACAGCATGACGAAATCCCCAGCACTAACAATATAATTACTTGAAGGTGTTGCAACTTCCACTTTGGAATCGGGGCAGTTTTGCGACACTTTTAGAACTCCATTATTATTTACATCAAAATACAATGCGCCCATGTTTTAATCCTCCATATTCTTTTTATTTCCCTATCCGGGTAAAAGCAAGCCGGGGAATCGAACCCCCGGAAGCGTGCCAACCTTGCTAATTATTTGCTTGCTAAAATCTCTCTTGCTAATAAATCCCAATAAAGACCATCGCCACGCTTATCAAGCCATTTTTCGGCTTCCTCTGTGCTTTCGTCTAACCATTCAGCCATAAGCTGGATAATATCGTAATAGCTATAATCAACGCCAACGCCTAAACCTCTAAGCCATTCTATACAAGCGTTACGCTCTCCAAGTCTTGCAACTGCCCATCCGTACTCATTTGCGAACTTATCCTTGATGTCCTTAATTGTGTTAAGCTCTTCACTCTGTGCAACTTCTGTTAAATAGTTTCTAACTGCTGCCTTAACTTCCTTGCTGTTTGTTCTTCTCATTTTCTTTTACCTGTGCTATAATATAACTACCTTTCTTTTTTGATTGGTGGCGGTTGTGTGTCTTGATAGGATGTCAACCGCCTTATTTATTTTGCAGCTTAATAATAACATCTTATATGGTGTATGTCAACACCTTTTAAGATGTTTTTTGATTTTGTTTTTAAGTGTTGCAAAAAAGCAATATTTTATATATAATAGAAAAAACAAAACAGAAAGGAGCTTGCGAAATGCTTACATATAAAATAGATGTATTAAAAGAGCTGGCACAGCGTGGCTACACCGCTAACAGAATGAGAAAAGAGAAGATATTGAGTGAAAGCACAATGCAGAATCTAAGAAACAGGAGCGACATTAATACAAAGACATTGAACACGCTATGCATTATATTAAGATGTCAGCCATCCGACATTATAGAAATAGTACCAACCGATGACGAGAAGATAAAATATTTTTAAATAACACTAAAATTAGTGTTGACAATGTAACGCTATAGGTATATAATCAAGGTACATTAAAAAAAGGGCAGCCGAAAGGCTGAAAGGTGAAGGATTATGATTAATATTGACGAACTTAAAAAATTAAATTATGAAGATGGAAAAGCACTTTTATTAAGTGCTGGGTATGTAGCACAGGGGAGCGATGAAAGCCCTTGTTACAGTATAGAAGCCGAAAAGATAATAGATGAGCATTTTTATCTTTTTGATGAAGATGATGAACAGGTTGATTTGATTAATTATACAATTTTATGTAATTTAAGCGGAGAGCCTAACGATGAACAGGAAATTGAAATTATAAGAGCATATTGGGAAAGAATAGAAGAATAAGAAAGGTTAAAAGGTGGACGACATGAAAGCGTACAGAATTATTGACAGTAGAGAAAGAAACAGTAAGGAAGAGCTAAAACTTTATACAATCGAACAGATTAAGGAATTTTTTAGACCTGATAAGGAACTTGCAGAAGAGGACCCAGAGCAGGCATCCAAGTTTGAAAAAATTGCAGATATTAGCGACTTAGAAGATTATTTAACAGAGCAAGCCGCAGGAATGGCACAGCCTTATAAGTTTGAAGAAATAGAAGTTAAAAGCCTAGAAGAGTTAGAACAAAAGAATAATATCTTAAATGATATTGATTCCCGCGGGTTTATTAACAATTGATTTAAAAATTGGAGGATAAAGGATCATGAGATATTTAACAGTTAGAAGAAATAAGAACGGAGAACCAAACAAAACAGATTTAAAGAGTTTAGCAAAGTTCTTCACAAATGAAAATGCTGCAAAATATGCAGACTATGACAGTTATTTATTTGCAGTAGAAGAAACAAGGAACGCCGGCAAGGAATTTGTTGGATATACATTTAAAATAGCAACAAAGGCGGAGAAGTCCGGCGGCTGTGATTATTATTTTGGTGAAGTTCTTGATACTGGGGATAAAGTTGTTATATCTACAGAGAACGGATACGAAAATTTGGCACAGGCTTACAATAAAGCCTTAGAGATAATCAAGAAAGAGTTTTAAATCAAATGGATAAAATTAAGGGGAGTGTTAAGCTCCCCTTTTTTGCACGCCGCGCGTTACTGTTTAAGAAATACAAAAACGTATATTTCAATACATCCAATGTTGTTGTTTAAAAATACAAAATAGCATATTTCAATACATTTTTGTTACTGTTTATGCTTAACATAATAAACAGATTTTTACATTATGTCAAGCCCAAAAATAAAATTGACTTTATAATATATTTATGC
>ERZ1035006.1538-NODE-1538-length-14982-cov-7.724459_pt1 | contig 14982 bp, 15 predicted proteins | sample MGYA00520694_ERZ1035006 | MGnify/ENA primary metagenome ERZ1035006 (study PRJEB33766, sample SAMN09781746) | gut metagenome | biome: gut microbiome | host: Homo sapiens | place: Madagascar | study: EMG produced TPA metagenomics assembly of the PRJNA485056 data... | reverse complement strand
TCTTTTTCAACTCCCTGGTCTACAAAAGCTCTACTTAGATTGCACATGTCTCTCACCTCGAATTCTTCTGTCATGGCAATATCAAAATCTTCATGTAACCTCGTGCCCACTACTGCGACTGATTATATAAGTCGTTTTTTTTAATAATAGTTTTCGATATTTTTCAGCAGTTGGGTTTTGGCTTTGTTTTCTCTTTTTTGCAGGTGATAACAGGACTCTCATCTGCTTAATTCCTGCAATATATTTTCTGGATCATCAGAAGCTCAAAATCCGGAGTTTTTATTCCTGTTTCTAACATTGTATTCCTCCATGAGAAACTCGTTTTCTGTTGTTAATAGAATGTGAAATATAGTTTTATCATTTTGAAAATGGGCAAGCCCAAAACAGACCTGCCCATCAACAATATTATTCTACTTATTTTATTATACACAAATTCTCGTCAATCCATTTCTGGACATCTTTTTCGCTGAGATTTACGGCTTTCGCAATTTTATCAACTGGGATTCCCATTTCAGCCAGCGAAAGGATGGTTTCTTTTTTGGCTTTTAACTCGCCCATTTCTATACCACGTTTCTCTCCGCTTTCCATCCCTTCACTATAGATTTTCTCCATTTCATGGCACATAAGTTCCACCCCTTTCTGCGTCTCCTTCAATTCATATACTCGTTTTGCAAGAATCGGACTGTGCATCTCATCTGCCTTTTTACAGTGTAGATCATGCATCAGTCTTCCCAGTTCTGTATCATCCTGATTCCTGGAATTTACATATATGATATGTGCTTCATCTTGAAAAGCCTCGTTCAGTTCTTTAATCTGCCGGTCAATGTGGTAAATGGGAAGTCCATATCCAAGAATATCGTCCCTGGTAATAAAACTTTGCTCTGGAAAAGTATCAAATTTTGTCATATAAAAGAGGCATGATACGAAGCCTGAAATGGAAAAGCGATTGCAAAAGGTGGTCAAAAATGGCCTTTTGTCAAAGGCTTATTTTGTGTTATTGAATCCCTTTTAAGCTTAAATAACACAAAATAATACAAAATGATACAGATAAAAAGGTAGGAAATAACATCAAATAGTACTAAGTGATTTAAAAAGGTAGTAAATAAAAAAAATCGTGTCCTAGATTACTGTAACCAAAAAGCCCTGCACCAAGCAGAGCTTTCAGCTTTTCATATTTTATTCTTTAGTCCAATCTTCTACCACTAATCCCTCAACTCTACAAAACTCTCTTGTATTATTAGTCACCACCGTAAGCCCTTTTGATTTTGCATGACCTGCAATGAGCATATCCAATGGTCCAATCGGAGTTCCTTTTCTTTCCAGATCTGCCCGGATTTTTCCATATTCTTCTGCAGCATAGCTATCAAAATCCAGAATGGTAATTGGGGATAGGAAAAGTGACATTGCAATTCGATTCTTCTCTACTGCCTGGCTTTTTTCAACACCATGCATCAGCTCTCCATATGTGATAGAAGAAATACACATATCATCCGGATCATGCTGTAGAAAATTACGAATTACTTCTGGAGGTTTATTTTTTATTGCATAAATGCAGATATTTGTATCCAGCATATACTTCATAAAGATTCTCGCTCCTGTTCTTTTGGCTGTTCCCTTCCCTCTTCCATAAAGTCATTTGAGAACATATCAAAGCTGCTTAAAAAACCAGACCATTTATTATTCTGTGGCATTAAAATAACAATATCTCCAATCTTATTTACAGCCACTTCGTCTCCTGCAAACTGACATTCTTTCGGAAGCCTCACAGCCTGGCTTCTGCCATTTTCAAATAATTTTGCTGTCATCATAGTAAAGCACCTCCTCTTCTATAAATAGTATATACCATGGTATATACTATGGTCAAGAGAATCTTTTGAGCATGGGTATATTTTATTTTTTATTTTTTGCAGTTCCTTAATTTTTCCCTCCTCAATCTGAAGCACATAATTACAGCAGGCATAAATCAGCTCAATATCGTGGGTGATCAAAAAAATGGTTTTTCCCTTTTTCTGTAAGTCCAGAATGCAGTCGGATACCTGTTTCATATGAAAATAGTCAAGTCCGCTGGTGGGCTCATCAAAGAAAATATAATTTCGCTGGCTGGCTATGGCGCAGGCAATGGCCACACGCTGTTTCTGGCCTCCTGACAGGGACATAGGGTGCCGCCCACGAAATTCCGGTAGATCGAACTCTTTTAAAAGGGATTCCAGCAGCGCCTCATTTTTTTCTTTCATGCTTAAAAGGATTTCTTCTTCCACGCTTTCCGTAAAGAGCTGATGATTTACATCCTGCATGACAAGAAAAGAAGAGGCAAGTCTTTTGGAGGCTTTGTATTTTTCGCCCTCGTCTTCCAGGAACCCTTTGGCCTTTTTTTCCAGACCGCAGAAGCATCTGACAAAGGTGGATTTTCCGGCACCGTTTTTTCCCACAATTGCGATGACGGCTGCTTTGGGAATGTCACATTCCTTAATTGACAGATTTGGCTTTTTGCTGCCCTTGTAACGAAAGCAAAAGTCCCTGAGCGTCATAAACGTCTTTGCTCCTTTTTGATTCTGAACAGTCAGATTGTCATAAGAAAGACAGCGAAGTCCCATATCCATGATTTCCTTTGGAGTGAGTTTTTGGATTTCCCCATATCCAAATTCGCAGATGATTTTTCCATGCTTCATATAAAGAAAACGTGTGGCAATCTCCTGAAGATACTGCAATCTGTGTTCTGCAATGACAATTGTTTTCCCCTTCTGCTTCCAGTATTGGATCGTTTTCTTTAATTCCTCAATTGCATACAGATCCAGATTTGCGGAAGGCTCATCCAGAACAATGATCGGATTATCTGTCACAGAAACGCTTGCACAGGCAATTTTCTGCTTTTCTCCGCCGGAAAGCTGAAACATGGTTCGGTCCAGCAGATGTTCGCATGCCAGTTCCTGACTGACACGTTGGATCCTGTTTTCTATTTCCTGTTTTTCATATTTGAGATTTTCAGCAGCAAATGCCAGTTCGCTTATGACATCCACGCAGAAGAACTGGCTTTTGGGATTTTGAAATACAGTGCTTACCAAAGTTCCCAGATCATAGATACTGCATTTGGCTGTGGAAAGTCCGAAAACAGCTGCCTCTCCTTCTAACTGTCCATGATAATAAAATGGGATCAATCCATTGATAAGGCGAAGCAGCGTGGATTTTCCGCAGCCGGAAGCGCCGCATAAAACAATGACTTCGCCCTCTCTTACCTGCAGATCCACATGGGCAAGAGAAAGGCTTGCATCTTCCTGATAGCGAAAAGAAACGTCTTTTATCTCTATCACATTTTTATCCATTTGAGATCAGCCCTCCCACAGTCAGAAAATACAAAATCAAAAAGCAGCTTCCTGCTGCAAACAGCAGGGTATCCAGAAATCCAAATCCGCAGCGGGATATATTGGTCCGGTCCTTTTCCCGTCCAAGGCAGCGGGTCAATGCTGACGCAGACAGATCCTCCCCGATATTGACAACGGAAATCATCAGAGGGACAAGACGGTATTCCAGTATCTGTGCCGGGTTTGAAAACCCAATTTTTCTCATTCGCATTGCATCACGGATTCCCTGGGCCTCCTCCTTTACAGTAGGAAAAAAGCGGAACATAACCGAAATGGGAATGATTACTTTCTGAGGGATGTGCATCCGTTCCATAGATGCCACAAATTCATTGACCCTTGTACTGCAGAAGAAATATACTCCAAGCATTCCTCCCGGCAGAAACCTGGTTCCCATGGAGGCCAGAAATCCCAGCAATATGGCTGCGATTCCGCTGACGGATGCAAGTACATATTCCATAATAAAATAGCTTCCTGCGTATATGGCAGTATACAGTCCTGCGGTCTTATATCTTCTTATGAGCAGAAACATGATTCCAGGCAAAAAGCCGATTACAAACCGCAGACAGGACAAAAATGCACCTGAACCAGTGTTTAACAGAACAATATTCATAACCAGCATTAAAAAAATCTTGGTTCTTGCGTCCACATACAGCTGCCGTTTCTTCATTGGTTTTTATTTCCCTTCCTGGCCAAATGTATTTTATACAGTTCCGGCTCTCTGAAAATGTTTCTTTAAAACCGCTTTTCCAAGTGATGCACCAAGAAAGCCGCCAACCAGTGCGGTGATGATTACCACCAGGATCATATAATTGGGAGTAAGCTTCATAACTGCATCTATGTAAGCATCTGTTCCTCCGTTTTCCCTGCATCCTGCAAAAAATGTTTCCCGCATGATCCACATAGGAAGCATGGTGCCCACAGTCCAAAGAGTAAACACACTGTAGCCAAGTACATTCTTTTTCCAGCTTTTATAATTTCCGGATTTCATAATGAGATCTCCCAGGAAACCAAATACAAGGCCGAATAAAATAGACATCCAGGTCTGTCCTACAAGAAAGGTTAAAAATCCGGTGATCATGCCCATCAGGGTAACTGCGCCAAATTTCTGTTCCTTAAGCGTAAACAGAACAAAAGGAATTCCGCCAAGCACCCCTGCGATCAGCGGAAGGATCACCACGCAGAGGGGAATGTAACCAAGAATTCCTGATATGGTAAACATTACAAAATAGATGACACTGAATAATCCTACATTGATAAAATCCTTTACTCCTAATTTTTCCATTGTTCTGATCTCCTTTCGTTTTTCACTGTCTGCCCAGTTTCCATCCAATAGCTTCTTTTCTGGTTTCTACAAAATCCGCATAAAGGCCTTTTTCTTTTATCAGTGTTTCATGTCTGCCTTCCTGCACAATTTCACCATGATCCAGTACCAGGATTTTTTCTGCATTTCGGACTGTTTTCAGGCGATGTGCGATCATAATTACGGTTTTGTCCCTGGTAAGCTCTTCAATGGCCTTTTGCAGCCTGTCCTCATTTTCCGGATCCACATTGGCGGTTACTTCATCAAAAATGACGATCTGTGCGTCTTTGATCAGTGCCCGCGCAATGGATATCCTCTGTTTTTCCCCGCCGGATAAAGAGGCGCCGCCCTCTCCAATCCTGGTCTGATATCCCTGTGGGAGTGCCATAATGAAATCATGACAGCAGGCTCTTTTGGCAGCCTCAACCACTTCCTCATAAGTTGCGTCTACTTTGCCGAATTTGATATTATTTTCGATTGTGTCAGCAAAAAGATATACATTCTGAAAAACCATACTGATATTTTTCATCAGGCTGTTCATAGTGTAGTCCTTCACATCTACGCCGCCGATGGAAACCGTTCCTGCATCCACATCCCAGAATCTTGGAATCAGGCGGCAGAGTGTGGTTTTGCCAGAACCTGACGGGCCTACGATGGCAGTCATTTTCTTTTCTGGGATTGTAAAGCTTACATGATTTAATATTTTTTTCTTTTCGTATGCGAAATCCACATTGGAAAAACGGATTTCCATGGATGCGGGAGAGGTTTCCCTTTTGCCCTCTTCCATTGTGGGAACCTCATCAATTTTGTTTGCCTTGTCAATGGAATGTTCTGCAATCCGCATATTTGCCACACAGCTTCCGGCTACTTTCAGCTGTTCATATACCAGAAATGAGCACACTACCATGATCAGGCTGTTTGTAAGCTCCATGCTGCCATCCAGATAAAAAGCAATGGCACAAAACATCAGCAGGACGCTAAACATATTAAGCACCAGCTGCTGCATTGCCACATAGGGTGTCATTGCTTTTTCCAGCCGCTCATTTTTTCGAAAGCTTTCCTCGATGGCCTTGTCTACTTTTTTATCCAGGCTGTGATCCAGATCGAAAGCCTTTACAACGCTCATTCCCTGAATGGTTTCCAGAACAGCTTCCACAAGAACTGCCTGTGTTTCCTGGCGTGCCGGCACCCCTTCTCTGGATTTTTTCTCCATTGCAGATGTGATAAACAGAAAGATCACAATTCCAAACAGTGTGATAAGCCCCATTCTCCAGTCAAAAAGCAGTATAAAAAGTGCAAATACCAGGGAATTCAAAAAGCCGCCAAGGGTGGTGACCAGTACGACAGGCACTGCAGTTTCCACATCATTGAGAATGGTTGTCTCAATAGCGGTAATCTGTCCAAGACTGTTCTGGTTGAAATACCCCATTGGAACGCGCTTTAATTTTTCCCCGATGGAAATGCGCTTATCTGCTACCATGAAATAGCCTGCATGTGTTCTCTGAAGCTGTGAAAAATACTGGGTTATGATTTTTCCTATGATACTAAGTACCATGATGGCAAATGCCGTCCATGCGGTTCTGGTACTTACCTGATTTTCCACAATTGCCTTCAGTACTACATAAAGCGCCAGGACAAGCAGGGAATTGCAGATGGCATTTAAAAAACCGATCACCATTGATTTTTGTAAATTTCTTTTTTCTTTCAGAGAAAAATCCCATATTTTTTTAAATACATTGATCATATCAATCACCGTCCTTTACACCAATGTGTGCCTGCCACATCTGTTGGTACAGACCGGAGGTTTCAAGTAGCTCTCTGTGTGTGCCCTGGGCCTGTATTTGTCCATTCTGGATCACTACGATTTTGTCGGAATCTATGATTGTGGAAAGCCGGTGTGCAATGACGATCAACGTTTTGCCGCGGGTCAGTTTGGATACGGCTTCCTGGATCACTGCCTCATTTTCCGGGTCTGTATATGCAGTCGCCTCATCTAGAATGACAATGGGGGCATTTCGAAGCATTGCCCTTGCAATGGCAATCCGCTGACGCTCTCCGCCGGAAAGATGCCCTCCTGCACTTCCCACTACGGTGTCATAACCATGTTCCAGTCTGCGGATGAAGTCATCACAGCCGGCTGCTTTTGCGGCTTCCTCCACTTCGTCATCGGTTGCAGTGCTGCGACCCATGCGGATATTGTTTCGAACTGTGTCGTCAAAAAGATAATTGTCCTGTGCAACATAGGCAATGGTATCGGCCAGATTTCCCTGGGAAAGCTCTTTTATATTCTGTTTTCCAATGGTAATCTCACCGCCGTTTACATCCCAGAAGCCTGCAATCAGTTTGGCAATTGTGGATTTGCCGCTTCCGGAAGGACCAACAAAAGCGGTTACCGTGCCGGCAGGAATGTCCAGATTGATTCCTTTCAAAATCTCCTTTTCTTCATTGTACTGGAAAGTGACATTTTTTAATGAGATATCTGTTCCTTCCATTTTTGCGGATACTTCCGGACGGATCAGTTCTGGTCCATCCAAAACTTCCGTAATGAGCCCAACCACTGTCCCCATTGCAGCAATGCTGTCTATGAAATTGCTTGCAGCCAGGATTGGCCCGATGATACTCATGGATACGATCATGATCATGACAAATGTTTCAGAGGTCAGTGTTCCGTTTCTGTAAAAAAGGCAGCCCATGGGAAGCACTGTCAGAAGCGTGGACGGGCAGATCGCAGTATAAGCGGACATGGGCCACTGGCAGCTTTTCATCCAGTTATAGAAAAATGACGCATTGTCTGTTACGGCATCCTCGTATTTTTTATAGGAAGCAGTACTCTGGTTAAAGGCTTTGATGACTTCTATGCCATTTACATACTCAACCACAGTGTCGTTCATATGTTTATTAATCCGCACGGATTCCTTGTATTTTGCAGGGTAGGTTTTTCCCATTATGGAAACAAAACACATGCCAAATGGAAAAACCACCAATGTAAGAAGGGCCATTCTCCAGTCTAGTACAAACAGGTATACCAGCAGGCATAACGGGATGAAAAGGTTTGCCGTCATCTCGGGGATCAGATGGGCCAGTGTAGTTTCCAGCCCTTCTACCCGGTCTACGATGGTATCCTTCAATTGGCCGGACGGGGTATCTAGGAGAGTTCCCATCGGCATTTTTGACAGCTTGGAAATCATTTTCATACGAATGGATTTCAGGGTTTTATAGGTTGCGTTGTGGGAGATCGTTGTGGATGCATTTGCAAAAATGACCTTTAAAAGATAGGCAAGCAGCGCGATCATGCATTGTTTGCCAAAGTAATGGATATCCCGGCTTCCATTCATTAAGGCGACGATGATGTTTGCTCCGGCAAAATACGGAATCACACCTGCCACAACACCGAATATGGCAAAAATGATGGATTCCACGAATTTCCCTTTGGAATCTGCAGCCAGCCCAAGTAATACCGCGGCTGGATTTTGTTTTTTCGTGTTCATGTCTGTCCTCCTTTGTTAGCTAAAACTAACTTTTGGCTATAAAAAAACCGATAATTTATGATACTTACGTTCACAAATTATCGGCTCTATGACGCTTTGTCTGGCTCTATTGATAATTTAATGTTCAAATCCACAATATCAATTAAACATTCATTTTTGCATTTGGGACAAAAGATTGGAAAATACTTTACGATGGTTTCTTTCCTGATCTTGGTACGTGTGCGGCATTTGCATTTCGGGCAGTGTATCCAACCACTTTCGTCCACGCAAAAGGCTTCTGTTTTTTGCATTTGACCACCTCTTTTCTTTAAAAATATTCTTTCCATCCGCTGTTATAAAAAGAACGCAGTTCCCGGATATAGGCCTCAGCTTCGGCTCTTGGCATATTATGAACCACAACTTCAAATAATCCGGCATAAAAGCCGCTGCAGACTACATGGATGAATCCGTCGTTGATCCGTCCGGTGCGATAGGACTCGCTTCCAAGACTGATCAGAAAGTTTCTGGTAGAGGCCGCATCAATCTTTACAAGGCTTTCCAGAAAATCCTGGTAGTATCCGCCTGGTGAACATTTGATGATCAGCTGGAACTCGTCAAAGTAATCATAAAGAATATCGATCAGTCCACAAAATCCCATATCTGCATATTCTCTGTAATTGGTTTCCCGGACAGTCTGATCCAGATGATCAAAGCCATTTAATGATATGGAAACGTATTCCAACAGTTTCGCCGCGGCTTCTTCTACAAGAAAGCGGAACAATCCTTCTTTGTCAGAATATCTGGTATAAATGGTACTGGTGCTCACTCCGGCGTTTTGTGCGATGGTCCGAAGGGAGGCTTCTGCAAATCCCTTTTCCAGAAATTCCTTTTTGGCATGGCTCAAAATTGCTTCATCAAATCCTTCAATACGGCTTGCCATTTCTCCTCCTTTCATTTAAAACAGTGTTTCTAAAACGTTGTTTTAAATATAGCATACTGTGTTGGGAATGTCAATCATGCTTTTATGTATTTCTTTCGAAATTCAGATGGAGTCATCTCATACTCTTTTTTGAAGACTTCCGAAAACTTGCTGGGGTTGTCGTAGCCCATTTTCATGGCGATTTCTGTAATGCTGCAGTCAGAATTCTGAAGCAGTACGGTTGTAGCCTGCATACGGTAGGATTTTATGTAGGCATAAATGGAACAGCCGAAAACTCCCTTAAAACATGCTTTCATGGAAGTAAGAGGAATGTCAAATTGCTCGGACAATTGTTCAAGAGTGTAATGCTGGCGCAAATTGGAAACCATATACTTTTGAATTTCTTTTACTTTTTTTACCTGAGTATGTGCGAAATACGGAACTTTTACCTGGGTATTCTGTATTTTCTCAGTTCCAAGATAAAGGAGCAGTTCCAGGACCTTGACCTTCAGATAGGAAGCGTGCATATACGGCTCGGTGCAGTACAGTTCAGAAAAAATGTGGTTGATTTTATTTTGATTTCTAATTACAGCACAGGTACCATTTTTGCAAAAGCCGTTGGCAATGGAAAACAGATCAATGTCCAGACCGCCTGTCATCTCGCCGATTTTTCGGATGACAGAGTCTGCTTTTTGTAAATCTATGGTGATGGAGATGCCGTGATAATGAGACAGCGGAAAGCTGGTTGAAACGGTCTGGTTGGAAAGAAGGTTGATGGCAAGATCACCGCTTCCAATATACTGATAAGTGCCGTTGGCAAATCTGCATTCAAAACGCCCTTCCCTGCAATGGTTCAGTTCCAGAACATCTGCGTGAGGCAGTTTATTCTGGTTCTGTCCATTGCTCATGTGAAAATCGTTATAAAAGAACTGGATGCCAGGCAAAATAATATATTGCGTGATGATTCCTTCTCCGGTTTCATTGTTCATTTTATAAATAGTACGGTTGTTTTTGCCCGTTGTTTTTTGAACTTTCTGGTCAAAAAAATCCGTTAACGGATGCTGTTCCATTTTTTCCTCTCTTACTGGTCCGCACTCTCGTACATGCAGGAAGTGGTGCCAATCTGATTGTCTGCCTGCACACCATCAATTAAAATGTCTGCGTCGCAACTTTCTATTACACTGCCCACTGCCCTGCCGGCAACGGTACCTGGTGTTACAGCACCGTCAATGGATCCTGTTACAGAACAGTTGGTAACTTTAAATACGGTTTCTTCTCCATAATAGTAAAGTCCGGTGCCAATAAGACCTCCTACATGGGTTGCTCCATCCGCTTTTATGGAAACAGTTATCTTGCAGTTATCAATTACGGACGGATAATTTTTCGTGGAAAATCCTTCTGTTTCCAGGCATACGTCTGGATTGGAGTGAGTGCCTGCGTAACCACAAAGACCGCCGATCGCATGGCCGCCATTTGCGCTTTCAATTGTGACATCAGCGGTGCAGTTGGTAATGGAATCCATCATTTCCAGACAGCCGCCGATTCCGCCAAGACCAACCGGTTCGTTTCCTTCTGCCTTTACAGTTCCGCTTGCGCTGCAGTTGTCAATGGTTCCGCCAAAACCGCCGCCGATGACCAGGCCACCACATTCTGCTACATCTGCCTGCACAATATAGTTTTCTTCAAATTCATTATCTCCAATTACGATGACGGTTACATTTTCTGCGGAGCAGTTGGTTACGGAATTGTTGTTGCCTCCTACAATTCCGCCAGTGCAGTTGTTGCCTGTAATTACGGAGTTTCCTTTTAAGATTACGTGATCCACTGATCCCATGTTGTATCCTACAACGCCGCCAATAGCCAGAGAGGTGCCATCTGTTACGGTTACTTCTGCATTTTCCACTGTCAGATTTTTGACTTCGCCGCAGTTTACGCCGAAAAGACCAGCCCCGCAGTTGTATTTGTCAGATTCATATTTTAAATTTGAAATTGTGTGATCTCCGCCGTCAAAGGAGCCCAGAAACAAGGTGGAATGGTTTTCCATGTCATTCATATTGCCGATGGGTTCCCAGTCAATGCCTGTAAGATCAAGATCATTTGTCAGAAGAAAATAAGTATCCGCATAACCTGCGTTTGAGCCGTCATTTACATTAGCGGCAAATGTCAGGAAAGAATCTGTCGAGGAAATCTGGTACGGATCTTCCTGGGTGCCACTGCCGCCGTCATAAGAGCATTCAGATGCGGTGCTTACTGCTTCTTCTGCAAATACGGTACTGGTTAATCCGGCAGATAAGGTAGTTGACATGGTAAGTGCTAATAAAACAGAAACGAACTTCTTTTTCATTGTGTGCCTCCTGAGTTATATAATAGTTAGTTGCTTCTAACAATAACCATACCATTTCTTACAGGGTCACACCACTCCATTTGGACGATAACCACTCTGCTTAGACAGATTCTTTTGCGGAAATACGGTATTAGTTATTACTTACCGCTATTTTACCACAATTGTGGTCGGGGAATAAAAAATTTTCTTGAATTAAAAAACTGTAACAATAAACCATAGGAGTTTATCATTACAGTTTTTATTATCTTATTAGAGCAATTCCAACAGCTGCGGGATATTCTTTTTCCCAAATGTTACCTGATCCTGGTTGATTATCAGGCAGGGGACGCTCATAACGTTGTATTTTTCCTTTAAATCCGGGAAATGGGCGATGTCGTATACTTCTGCTGTTACAAGGAGATTTAAGGAGGCAATCCTCTGGGCTGCCACTACCAGATCCGGGCACATGGTACAGGAAAGGGATACCAGGATCTGCATGTGCACCTTATGGTCGATAGCGAGGATACGTTCTCTGATGGCAGGGTCAAGGGGCTGCCCTGGTCCTGCGGCGTTGTATAATCCCAGGATAAAAGAGGTAAACTCGTGTCCCCCTGGCACGCCGTGGAAAGCTAATCCAGTCTTTTCCCCGGAGGCAGTCAGCACTTCTACAAAAGGCAGCAAGGCAGCAGAATCCGAAGCAGAGTCCGCTTCCTGTACGGTCAGTTTGTCTGTATATTTCTCCAGTTCTGTCATATAGCCTTTCAATTCCTGGCTGACGGGACGGGAATCCAGATGCAGATCAAGTTGCAGGTTTCCCTCCATTCTGGAAAATACAACATTCAGCTGGTTTATGATATCCTGTGAAAAAATACCGGCTGAGGATTTCCCTTCTGTTTCTTTTCCTGCGGGCGATTCCTTGTGAACTTCGGCCTCTTTTTTGATTGGCTTTTCCGGGTGGATTCCGGTTTTCCCCTGCATGGCTGCGGCATATTTTTCCAGCTCTGTGGCAGCTGTGGCACCATCTCCCACTGCAGTTACCACCTGGCGGAGATTCTTCTGGCATACATCTCCGGCTGCGTAAATTCCCGGACAGCTGGTCTTCTGGGTTCGGTCCGTTTCCACATATCCATGGGAATCCAGAGCAATCAGGTCTTTTACCAGATCCGTATTTGGCGCGTAGCCTGCAAATACAAATACGCCAAAGGTGTCATCTGCAGAATCGAAAATGGTTTCTTCTCCAGTGTTTTTATTTTTGTAGCAGATCTTTCGCAGCGTGTGGTCACCCTCCACATAGACAACCTCTGTATTGGTTAAAACTGTGATCTTAGGGTGATTTTTGGCGGCTTCCGCTACCGCTTCTGCGCAGGAAAAATCATTTCCACGGATTAAAATAGTTACATGGCTTGCATATTTTGTCAAAAATACGCTTTCTTCTGCTGCAGCAAACCCGCCGCCAACTACGAAAATTTCTTTTCCACGGAAAAATTCTCCGTCACAGGTGGCACAATAGGCTACTCCGTGACCGCGAAACTTGGCCTCACCTGGAAAACCGATCATTCTTGGATGGGCTCCTGTTGCGAGCAGGATTCCAAAGCTTTTGTAGGAACCTTTATCGGTGGTTGTTTCCCAGATTTCTGCGCCGGATGCTTCTTCTGCTTTTTTTAGGCTGACAACATCCCCAAGCAAAAACTCTGCTCCGAAATGTTCCGCCTGTTTCTGCATGGCCTGGGTCAGTTCTTTCCCACTGGTTTTCATGACGCCTGGATAGTTTACCACTTCATCGGTAATGGTAATCTGGCCGCCGAATTTTTCCTTCTCAATTACCAGAACACGGTAGCAGGCGCGAGCCAGATATAAGGCAGCTGTCAGACCGGCAGGACCTCCTCCGATCACAACTACATCATAGAAATTTTCGTTCGACATTAAAGCATACCTACCAGATCAAGACTTGGCTTCAGAGTTTCGGCTCCTGGCTGCCATTTTGCCGGGCACACCTGGTCTCCGTGTTCTGCTACAAACTGGCTTGCCTGGAGACGGCGGAAAAGTTCATCTGCATTGCGTCCTACATTGCCGGCATTTACTTCATAAACCACGATCTTGCCTTCCGGGTTTACAATGAAGCTTCCTCTTTCTGCCATTCCGTCAGATTCGATCAGCACTTCAAAATCCTTGCAGAGTGCGTGGGTAGGATCTGCCAGCATTGGATAAGTGATCTTACCGATTCTTTCAGAGGAATCATGCCATGCTTTGTGGACAAAATGGGAGTCTGTAGAAACAGAGTAGATTTCGCAGCCAGCAGCCTGGAAATCAGAATATTTATTCTGCAGATCCTCCAGCTCGGTAGGGCATACAAAGGTAAAGTCGGCCGGATAGAAGAAAAATACGCTCCATTTTCCCAGAATATCGGCCTTGGTCACGGTTTTAAACTCCCCATTCTGATAAGCCTGAACAGAAAAATCACTTACTTCTTTATTGATCATTGACATTTTAAAATTCCTCCTTTTTTTGTAATAAGCATTCCCTGGAATGCAGGGATTAATGCAAGTTAGGTAAAACTAACCTTGTCTGCAATATATCATTTCTTTCTGGTGATGTCAATGAATTTTACGTAAGTGAATATCATTCTCAACAAGAATAATTACAATTTAGCAATACCACACTACAGTGCAGACAACCGTTCAAAAATATATTCCTTCTCTGACGACAAATCTTCTCTAAACCTATAGCCCAGTCTGTTAAATTTTTGTATATCAGCTGGATTTTCAATCCCTCTTTCTGCCATAAATCTGACCATTTCACCACGGGCCATTTTTGCATAAGTACCTTTTGTTACTAGCTTTTCTCCGGATAATTCACAAAATGTAATCGTTATATACGTATCTTTCGGTGACAGATATTTTTCTATGCATTTCGAATATTCCTTTGATGCCAGATTAATAATGATCTGGCTGTCATCAATGATGGACTTATACAGCATGTCTCCCCAATAGTCATACAAATTCCGGGTATTTCCTATTGTAACCTTTGCCTGCATTTCCAGACGATATGGTCTCACACCGTCCAGTGGCTTTAGGCTTCCATAAAATGCGGATAAGATTCTAAGATGCTTTTGGATATACTCAAATTGTCCGTATTCAAACACTGCTGGTGCCATATACTGGAATGCAATTCCCTCATAGGACAAAATAGCAGGAGTAAGCATGTGATAAAGATCCATATTTTCTAATCTTTCAAAGTTCTGCCTGGCAATCTTGTCATTGCATTTCCAGATTGCCTTCAGTTTATCTTTTTCCAGACCCTTCATCCAACTTAGTATCTCAGTTGTCTTATCAAGAAAATCCGGCATTCCCACTGGTGCTATGCTGTCCGTATCTGTAACCATCTTTTTTGCTGGTGATAATATAATCTTCATCACGTCAATTCCTTCAGCATATTTTCAGGATCATCTGCCGCTTTCACTTTATCATTTGCCTTTATGATAATTTCATTCTCATCAATCAGATATGTTGTCCGGACTACTCCCATAGAGACTTTTCCATAATTTTTCTTTTCTTTCCAGACATCATATGCTTCAATCACTTTACGCTCCGGATCTGCCAATAAGGTAAATACCA
>ERZ1035006.1537-NODE-1537-length-14987-cov-6.695821_pt1 | contig 14987 bp, 10 predicted proteins | sample MGYA00520694_ERZ1035006 | MGnify/ENA primary metagenome ERZ1035006 (study PRJEB33766, sample SAMN09781746) | gut metagenome | biome: gut microbiome | host: Homo sapiens | place: Madagascar | study: EMG produced TPA metagenomics assembly of the PRJNA485056 data... | reverse complement strand
AATCTTTTACACATTTTTAGCGTACTCATTTTTATAACTTTTTCTTCTATGTTGTCGAATTGTGTCAGAATTGTATATCAAAAAGTGCCCCATTTTAAGGCTTACTTAAAAAGTTGTAAAAAAATAAAGTGATAAAGCCTATCCAACCAAACTGATAGGTTTTATCACTTTATTATATTAAGCATTTTCTGAACTTTTCAGAAACAATTCTTAACTTAATTAACTCGAATTAGTTTCGCATTTATTTTATTAGCCCATTTTAGCTTTTGGCTTGCTTTTATTAATCACAAATTCTACAGCCTTAGGACATACTTTGAGGTTAACCTTGTTGTGTTCTCCTCCGTACTCTCCATCAAGTGTCCACTTTACATTTTCTGTAGACTCAAATGTAATATCGTTGGTCTTAAATGAATATATCATATCGCAGCTATCTAACTTCTGTGTGACAAACGCATTTACAAGCTGCTGGAAATCTATGGCGTTCTTTATCTCCCTTATAAGAGTGACCTCAAATACTCCGTCCTGAAAATCAACGCCATCTCCTATAAGTCCCTTCATTCCACCAACTGAGCTTGTATTACTCACCATACCATATACGAAGTTATCTTCAACACAAAACTGGCTGCTGCTGACCTTCATAGGACACGCCTTAAGATTAAGAAGTCTTTTAGCACCTTCTATCACATATGCCTGATGTCCGAACATATTCTTAAGATCCTGCGGTGTTTCATATGCTACATCTGTAAATGCACCAAATGCCGCCACATAATTAAAGTAACGTGAGTCGTTGGCAATTCCTATGTCGCATGCAAACCGCTCACCTCTTATAACATTATATGCTGCCCTCACTTTATCAGAAGGTATTCCAAGACTCTTGGCAAAGTCATTGGTTGAACCGCTTGGAATATAGCCTATCGGCGGCTTCACATCTTTATAAGTCATAACTGCTGATACAATCTCATTGAGAGTTCCATCACCGCCGCTGCATACAATAATGTCATACAGTCCTTCACATGCTTTTATCTTCTCATATCCATCTAATGCTGCTTTCGTAGGATACACAGTAACCTCGTAATCTGCATTGGAGAATATCTGAATAATCTTCAAAAGTGAATTCTTAAGCTGTGCCTTCCCCGAATTCGGGTTAAATATAAAAAGCATTTTTTTCATGATATTCCTCCATTTCATCTTATTTATTATATATATTTATGCATTTTTATATATCCACTCACTTACTAATAAGCAATAACCTTCTATCTGTCCCACTTATCGCAAAGTGAGTTAATCTGGTCTGTGAACTTTGCAAGGTCTTTGTTTGCTCCGCCCTCATTATGCATAATGACTGTCATCAGGCGCTTTCCTGCTGCAACAAGTCTGTCGTATATGCTTCTGTTACGCTTATTGACAGTAGTTCTTCTGCTCTTCTTTTCCTTATTGCCCTCGGTAATCATCATGCCTGTTGCAAGGTCGAAGGAGCCGCCTGTATATGGCGCATATGCATTAAAGCCATGCTCTTTTTTAAGACACTCTGTAAATTCCTCACACACGCTGTCTTCGCCGTGTACAACAAAAACCTTATCCGGCTTATTCTTAAATGCACTGACCCATCTTATAAGTCCGTCCTTGTCTGCATGACCGCTTGAACCCGGTAGCTGTGCTATCTCAGCTTTTACCTGTATAGGCTCACCGAATAACTTAATCTCATCTATGCCATCAACTATTATTCGTCCTGTCGTTCCATTGGCCTGATAACCAACAAACAAAACTGTACACTCTGGTCTCCAGAGATTGTGCTTAAGATGATGTCTTATACGACCTGCCTCGCACATACCTGAAGCTGATATTATTACCTTAGGATTAGGGTCAAAGTTAATCATCTTTGACTCCTCACTTGATATGGCATACTTAAGTCCCGGAAATGAAAGCGGATTAATACCCTCATTTACAAGCTTTATGGCATCATCATCAAAACACTGCTCAACATTCTTGCTGAATATCTCTGTTGCCTCTATTGCAAGCGGACTGTCGACATACACATCAAAATCCCTGTCAATAAGGTTATCCGCCTTTATCTTTCTTATATGATACAGAAGCTCCTGTGTCCTACCTACTGCAAATGAAGGTATAACAACATTACCGCCTCTGTCAAATGTCCTCTTGAATACATTTACAAGCTCTTTGACATAATCCGGTGTACCATTGTGGCTCCTGTTGCCATATGTTGACTCCATAACAACATAATCAGCATCATCTACCATAGCCGGGTCTTTAGTTATAGGCTTATTGACATTGCCTATATCACCGGAAAATACTATCTTCTTCGATACTTCTCCCTGCGGTGTGTCTTCCTTTGCCCATACCTCTATACTTGCCGAGCCTAAAAGATGTCCTACATCCTTGAATCTGACACTTACATTGTCATCTATATCAATAATCTCATCATATCTTACGCCGACTAACTGCTTCATAACTTCATATACAGCCTTTGCATCATATAAAGGCACAAACTCTTTAAGTGTGCCGTTAGAACGCTTAGCCTTTCTGTTTCGCCACTCAGCCTCGAACATCTGTATATGTGCGCTGTCCCTTAACATAATATCACATAGCTGCACAGTTGCCTCTGTACAATACACTTTCCCGCGGAATCCATGTACATAAAGAAGCGGTATAAGACCCGAATGGTCTATGTGTGCATGTGTAAGCAATACATAGTCCACATCCGATGCCGGAATAGGAAGTTCCTGATTTTCATACACATCATTACCCTGCTCCATACCACAATCTATAAGAATATTCTTATCACCCACGCATAGATAGTGGCAGCTTCCTGTAACTTCATGGTCTGCACCTAAAAATGTCAGTTTCATAAGCCTCAACTCCCTTTGAATATTGTAATATTGTCCGTACTATATAGTATTCAGTGCTATATTATCTGACTACTATCCTTCACACAAGATAGTATAACATATATTCAAAGGGAGTTACATTGTTTTGTGTAATATTTTAGTTGTTTTTTATATGTTTTATTATGCTCAGAGCCTGTCGAAAATTCCACACATTTCCCAATGTTGCATATCCGCCATATAATACCCGATAAAAATACAGGCATTTTATGCATATATTTTTAGATTTTCACATTTCTCAACAGTCTTCCCACTTTATATCATAAAATGTGACATCCACATTTCTGGCTGCAAACATACCCACATATACGTGAGCTGGGTCTATGGCTGTCAGCTTGAAATCATATCCGCCAGTAACCTCCGGGCCATCGGCAAACTGTGCCATATAGCCGTCCTGCGAAGAAGAAAGAACAAGGCTGTATTCCTTCCCTTCCTCTATGGCAAAGCCTGTTACAGGGCCTTCTACAAGCTTTCCGCTCTTTCTTGCAAATGTTCCTACAGTATTTTCTCTTCTTGTTATACAAAGTGGTGCTGCTGCCACATAATCTCCAAGAATATCCGGCATACACTCATCAATATAGCAGTCATCCCTTACCATAAGTCCAAAGGATACCTGGTCATTTGCAAATATCTTATTAACCCTTACTTTGGCACTGAGCCTGAAATTCTGTGTAATATCAACCTTCTTATAATACATAGCTATACCATCAGTAACCGCTGATATCTTACCCATATTATTGCGGACTGCAATATGCATATTTCCATCCTTGTCAGCTTCTAATGTGAAGTTATCACTACTTACATTTTTAAGGACATCGCCAAAAACCGTGCCCTTATATCCGCCGTAATCCTCAAAAAGCTTACTCTGTTCAAGCTTATCGCTGAATACAACCGGCTTGTAATCAGGATTGGATACAAGATATTTTTCCTTATATTCAACAGGATTATCCGAAAGGTTAATAATATGCTCAGAAAGTCCCTCTATGCCAAGCTCCTTAACCGCTGACATAACCATATAGGCGTTGACTCTTGCACCCCATATATTAGTGTGTGTATTATCAACACTCAGTTCATTATCAGAAGGCCATGCGTGAAGATATAGCGTGTTAGAAGCGCCTAACTCATCATATAGCTTATGTGTTTTCTCTGTCATATCAACAACAGGAATATTAAGCTCACTGCCAAGCTTTCTTATAGCCTCCGGATAATCTCCGCCCTTAAATGTACCGACATCCTTTGTTATATGTAACAATGTGTCGCTCCACTCACCTGTAGGTGTTCTCCTTACGATAGGTGTACAAAGAATAGTCTTACATCCGGCTTTGTCTGCATTTGCAATATAATTGGCATAAAGTGAATGTGCAAATGAACCTTCTGTCTTATAATCTCCATTCGCATCTGTAAAACGTGACTCCTCCGTCTTCTCGTCATTATGCCCGAAGCCTATAATAAGAAAATCTCCCTGCTTCATTCCAGAAAGAAGCTCATTATACTGTGGCTCTGTAGTATAACTTTTAGTACTTCTTCCTGAAAGTGCTATATTAACAACATTTATACTGTCATCCAGATACTTATCAAGCATAGTGCCGTATCCATATCGTGGATAATAATACTTATCTTCAAAGCTGCTGACTGTTGAATCTCCTATAACCCATAATGTACTCATAATAATCTAACCTCAACTTTCTGCTATACCATTAATAACTTTTATTCAGATACTCATTTCTTATATGCTCTTCCATAGCCTTAACCTCCGCCTCAAACTCCCTTGCGGAATAAAGAAGACATCCGGCGCCTCTTATGATAACCTGTTCAAGTCCGTCAGATGTTGCAACAGTCACATTATACTTTCTTCCATTCTCATGTGCAAACTTTTCTATATAATGGTCTGCTGTTTCTGCTTCTTTCGTGTATACAACATGGATATTATGATAATCCATATATTCCTCTGCATGTCCTGCAAGCCTGTATGCATCAAATACAACTATGAGTTCACACTTTTTCATGCCCTGATAATTGCACATTATATCAAGCAGCCTGTCACGCGCACTGTCCATATTAACCTTAGAAAGCTCTTCAAGTTCTTTCCACGCATGTATTATATTATAACCGTCAACTAACAGATAGCTTACTCCCGGCACCTTCTGTGTCTTAGAAGAAGCAGACGGCTTTGAGGCTACATACTGTCCAAGCTGGTCTGACGACTTTCTTTTAGACAGCTTTCTTCTCTCATTATCGCCACGGCTGTTGGAAAAGTACGTTTCTGCCAGTATTCTGTCAACCTCGTCAGTACCTATCCACTCATCCGACACCGTCCTTGCTGACTGTCTTGAGCTCATAGGCACAGCCGTATCTGACACTGGCTTTGGATTAAGTACACTGTCAACATGTGCATACTTTGGCACTTCATCCCAGCTTACTGTATATCCTGCCCCATGCGCACAGAATACCGAATCTGGAGTATTTCTTATATCACGCTCCACATCATAACCTGTCTTTTCAATCACTTCATCCTGATTGTGGCAAGGTCTGTAGCCGGACATTCTTAAGCTTATGCTGCCTGTTCCCTTTGTATAGGCATTAACTTCTGCCTGATAATTGCCAAGACATGAAACCGGCCCATTACCTGTGATACTCACTTCATCTCCGGTATCATTAATCGTAAATGCTGCACCCATACGCTCAAGGTCTGTCATCGCCCTGCCTATATACTGCCTGTCAAGCTTTAACTCAAAGTCATAATAAGGCTCTAACAGTACTGAATCTGCCTGCATAAGCCCCTGCCTTACTGCCCTGTATGTTGCCTGCCTGAAATCTCCGCCTTCAGTATGCTTATTATGCGCCCTTCCAGCTACAACAGTTATCTTCACATCCGTAAGTGCTGAACCTGTGAGTACACCTTTATGTATTTTTTCGCACAAATGTGTATATATAAGGCGCTGCCAGTTCTTCGCAAGAACATCCTCACTACAGTCAAGCTCATACTTCATGCCACTTCCCGGTTCTCCCGGTTCAAGTATAAGATGTACCTCCGCATAATGTCTTAAAGGCTCAAAATGTCCGATTCCTTCAACTTTGTTAGTTATCGTTTCCTTATAGACAATACTACCCTCTCCAAATGTTACATCAATTCCAAAGCGCTCTTTTATAATATTCTGGAGTACTTCTATCATAACTGGTCCCATAACCTGTACGTGTATTTCCTTAAAGTTCTCATTCCACTCTATATGAAGCTGCGGCTCTTCCTCCTCGACTGCCCTTAACTTAGGTAACATCTGCATAGGGTCTATACCCGCCGGAAGATTTATCTTATAGTTAAGTACGGGTGTGAGTACTGGTGAGTTATCCTCTATGCCCTCGCCTATTGCCTGACCTGCATATGTCTCGGCAAGTCCTGTAAGTGCGCATATACTTCCAGCCGGAGCCTCCTGTATAGCTGTAAACTTATCACCGGAATACACTGTTATCTGATTTACTTTTTCATCATTGATGATACATTTGCTCTTAATAACACCGCCTGTAACCTTGATATGTGTAAGCCTTTCGCCTCTGTCATCTCTTGATATCTTATACACCTTCGCACTAAGCTCATCGCCATATGACTTCTGTGTACAGAAACGGTTCATAATTCCAATCAGTTCTTCAACACCGTTTAACTTAAGTGCAGAACCGAATATAACAGGGAATATATCCCTTTCATCAAGCATACAGCTTATACTTTCATCTGACACCTTAGAGGTATCAAGATACTCTTCAAGTGCTGCTTCCGAACACGTAGCTATCTCTTCATAATCAGGCTCTGCGCCGCTCATACATCCTGTAAAATCAACACAGCCTGACGACAGCTTATTCTTAAGCTGCTCTAAAAGTCTTTGTCTGTTGGTTCCCTGCTGGTCCATCTTATTAACAAATATAAACACAGGAACATTCAGCCTCTTAAGCAGTCTCCACAGTGTATCCGTGTGTCCCTGCACGCCATCCATTCCACTTATGACAAGTACCGCATAATCAAGCACCCACAGCGTTCTTTCCATTTCCGCTGAAAAGTCAACGTGTCCGGGTGTATCAAGCAGCGTGACATCAAGATCCTTATACTTAAAGCACGCCTGCTTTGAAAATATAGTTATTCCCCTCTGTCTTTCATATTCGTTATTATCAAGAAATGCATCTTTATTATCAACTCTTCCAAGCTTTCTTATTGTACCTGATGTATATAGTATACTTTCAGAAAGAGTAGTTTTCCCGGCATCAACATGCGCAAGCATGCCTATAACCAGTTTCCTCATAATATACCTCCCAATTATTACAGCTCCTTACGTATCGCCTTCTCATATATGTCTGGTCTTCTATCTCTGAATAATCCCCATGAAAGCCTGTCATACGCCAGCTTATCAAGGTCAAACTTATGAACGATAACTTCCTCTTCGTCCCTGCCTGCCTGATATATTATATCACCTGTATTGTCAGTAATAAAGGAAGAACCATAAAACTTAAGCGAACTTGTCTGTTCACCATTCTCCTCACAGGGTTCTACACTTTCCACACCAATTCTGTTAGCTGCCACAACCGGAACAAGATTACTTGCTGAATGTCCCTGCATACATCTTCTCCAATGAGGCATACTGTCACAGTCAAGTATAGGCTCACTTCCTATCGCTGTAGGATAAAAAAGCACTTCAGCACCTGCTACAGCCATGGCTCTCGCTGTTTCAGGAAACCACTGGTCCCAGCATATACCAACCCCTATACATCCAAATCTTGTATCAAACACCTTAAAGCCTGTATTACCCGGAACGAAGTAGAACTTTTCCTGATAATAATGGTCATCAGGAATGTGTGTTTTTCTGTATATGCCAAGATTAGTGCCATCGGCATCTATAACTGTAACAGTGTTATAAAGCTGATTGACGTCTTTTTCATAGAAGCTCACTATAATAACTACTCCAAGTTCTTTAGCAACCTTTGTAAAATGTTTTACTCCATCATCCTCATCTGTTTTTCTTGCATATTCATAATACTCATATCTTCTTTCCTGACAAAAATACTGTCTTTCAAAAAGCTCCGGAAGCAATATTATATTGGCACCTTCCTCTGCTGCTTTTCTTACAAGTCTGTCGGCTGTCTGTATATTTTCTAAAACATTTCTGCTGCACTTCATCTGTATAGCAGCAACTCCTGTTATTCTGCTCATGATATTCCTCATTTCTGCGCACGTTTTTTGCGCATAACGAGTTTGTGTCAAGTGCGCGCAGACACAAATCCCGCGTGTGAAAAATCTATTTTTCACACTATTTCCTCATTTCTGCAAATCTGTCACACCTGCCGGTATCTGCTGTGTTATACAGTGTATATTTCCTCCACCAACGATTATGTCCCTTGCATATATTCCAATAACCTTCCTGTCGGGCATAAGCTTTGATAAAAGTTCTATAGCTGCTTTATCCTTTTCATCATTGAACTGTGGCACCAGTACTATACCGTTAGCTATATAGAAGTTGGCATAACTTGCGGCAAGTCTTTCCCCTGCTTCCCTGTTATCTTCGCCCTCTGCAAACACATATCCTTCTAAGTCTTCCTCTGTTACACACACAGGCACATCGGGTATGTACAACTTATGCACATTTATCTTTCTACCCTTTGCATCCGTTTCACTTTCAAGAACTTTCATATCGGCAAGTGACATTTCATACTGTAAATCATTCATATTATCCGTCCATGCAAGCACTACATTGGCTGGTGATGTAAATGCGCACACATTATCAACGTGTTCATTCGTTTCATCATTATATATGCCATAAGGAAGCCATATAACTTTTTTAGCGCCAAGATATTCTTTAAGCCTGTTCTCTATCTGCGACTTATTAAGTTCAGGGTTTCTTCCTTTGCTTAAAAGACAGCTCTCAGTCACAATAACAGTGCCTTCACCATCACTGTGTATCGAACCTCCTTCAAGCACAAAAGGCGAAGCATCATAATAATCAATCCCCGCCTTATCACAGAATATCCCTGCTGCCTTATCATCATTTTCCCAGTCCATATATAATCCGTCATATTCACCGCCCCACGCATTAAAGCTCCAGCTTACGCCACGGACATCACCAGACACATTTTTTACAAACGTAGGACACATATCTCTTGCCCATGCATCATCTGTATCTATATTAATAAGCTTAACCCTGCTGTCTAACATCTGTTTCGCTTCTTTCATATGCCCACTGTCAACAAGCATATACATGTCTTCCGACTGCGCAATATGTTCTGCTATTTCCTTAAACACTCTCTTAGCAGCAGCTCCTCTGCCCGGCCATGAACCCGGTCTTACCGGCCATATCATAATAGTTCCACTATGTTTTTCATATTCTGCCGGCATATAATAACCGTCTTTTAACGGAGTTGAATTAATAATACCCATATACTTTAATATCTCCTCTTCCTATGATAATCTTCCCTTAAAATCTTCATAGCCAAAGCTCTTTATAAGCTCTACCCTGCCATCTTTTAACAGTGATATTGATGGAAGTGGAATTCCATTAAATGTATTATTTTTAACCATCGAATATATAGCCATATCCATAAATATTAGTCTGTCACCTATATTTATCTCATGTTCAAATGCATAATCGCCTATGACATCTCCGGCAAGGCATGTATATGAAGAAAGTCTGTATACATACTTACGGTCAGAATTTTTTTCCTGCTCGTCCTGTGATACAATCTTTGCACCATATAAAGGAGGTGTGTATGGCATTTCCAGTACATCCGGCATATGACATGCAGCAGATGCATCAAGAATAAGCGTTTCTATGCCATTGTCAACCTTATCAAGCACCTCTGTTACAAGATAACCGGCATTAAGTGCCACAGCCTCACCCGGTTCAAGATATACGTCCACTTTATATGTATCCTGCACATACTTAATACAGTCAATAAGAAGCTCCACATCATAATCATCCCTTGTTATATGATGTCCTCCACCCATATTTATCCACTTACAATTATGCATATATTTTCCAAACTTCTGACATACACCATCAAGCGTTATCTTAAGGTCATCGGAATTCTGTTCACAAAGTGTATGAAAATGTAATCCGTCAACACCATCAAGCAGATGTTCATCTTCCATAAGCCCCTTTTCAAGTGCAGCAAGCGTTACACCAAGTCTTGAACCTGCCGCACAAGGGTCATATATTGCATGTTCTTTCTGCGTTGACACCTCAGGATTAATTCTTATACCAATACTTACTCCGGCATCAATACACTTATCTTTATATTTTACAAGCTGGCTTACTGAATTAAATATGATGTGGTCGCATATCTTAACAAGCTCGTCCATATCCTCCTGTTTATATGCCGGCGCATATACATGGTTTTCCTTATTCATCTCTTCCCTGCCAAGCCTTGCCTCATACAGTCCGCTTGCTGTCGTTCCGCTTATATACTGGCCTATAAGCGGATACAGCGCATATCCTGAAAATGCTTTCTGCGCAAGAAGTATATGACATCCTGTAGCATTTTCTACTTTCTTAAGAATACTAAGATTATGAATAAGCTGGCTTTCATCAATAACATATGATGGTGTTTTTATATTTTTAAATACTTCTGTATTCAATTTATTTTCTCCTATATATTAGCGCTGTCATACATACGTCAATGTATAGCAGCGCTATATTTTATAATCTAATACATTTGTAATTATTATCATGCTTTAACTGATATAATTAATGGACAAGTACAGGATTTTCATCAACCACCCATGGAAGTCCCCACTTATTAAGTGCCTCCATATATGGATCCGGGTCAAATTCCTCCACATTGTATACACCCGGCTTGTTCCACTGTCCTGTGACAACCATCATGGCACCTATCATGGCTGGAACACCTGTTGTATAAGATATCGCCTGCGACTCAACTTCTCTGTAACATTCCTGATGGTCACACACATTATATATGTATATTGTCTTTTCCTTACCGTCCTTTTTACCTGTAAATATACATCCTATATTAGTCTTGCCAACAGTTCTTGGACCAAGGCTTGCAGGGTCTGGAAGAAGCTCTTTAAGGAGCTGTATAGGTACAACCTCAACATCTCCTACCTTTACAGGGTCAGTCCTTAACATTCCCACATTTTCAAGACATTTCATATGCGTAAGATAGCTCTGGCCAAATGTCATAAAAAATCTTATTCTTTTAACTCCCGGTATATTCTTTGCAAGCGACTCTATCTCTTCATGGTGAAGAAGGTACATATCCTTCATGCCAACCTCAGGAAAATCGTACTCTCTCTTAATAGACATAGCAGGCACTTCCACCCAGTGTCCGTTTTCCCAGTAAGAACCCGGCGCTGATACTTCTCTTAAATTAATCTCAGGATTAAAGTTAGTTGCAAATGGATATCCGTGGTCTCCACCATTACAATCAAGTATGTCTATTGTTTCTATCTCATCAAAGTAATGCTTGAGTGCATATGCACTGAATACGCTTGTAACTCCCGGGTCAAAGCCTGTTCCAAGAAGTGCCATTATACCTGCGTCCTCGAACTTCTTTCTGTAATTCCACTGCCATGAATAATCAAAGTAAGCTGAAAATCCTTCTTCCTTACATCTCTTTTCGTATATCGCTCTCCATTCCTTATCCTCTGTATCCTCAGCCTCATAATTAGCTGTGTCTATATAATCAACACCTGTTTTAAGGCAGGCATCCATTATTGTTAAATCCTGATATGGAAGTGCAAGATTAAGAACTGCCTCCGGCTTATAACTTTCTATAAGCGCTGTAAGTTCCTCCACATTATCTGCATTAACCTGTGCTGTTGTTATAACTGTCTTTGTTTTACTTTCAAGCTTTTCCTTAAGTGCATCACATTTGCTCTTAGTTCTGCTTGCTATACATATTTCTGTAAATACATCACTGTTCTGACAGCACTTGTGAATAGCCACACCTGCTACACCACCACATCCAATTATTAATAATCTGCTCATAATTCTTATCCTCCTTATATTACGCAAAATATATCTTTCTAACGTTCCTCTTCCTCAAGCATATCCTCAACATACTTAGGAAGCATAAATGCACCTTTATGAAGGTTTGTTGTATAATACTTTGTCGGTATTCCAAGCTTTTTCCATTCATCGGGCTTAAAGTCGAGTATCGGATGATACTTCTTTGATGCGAAACCAAAAAGCCAGTAACCTGACGAACAGGTTGGAATATGTGCCTGATATACACGGCTTACTGGAAATGCCTGATAAGCCTTTCTATGCATTTTTACACATTCTTCCTTATCCTCTGAATAGAATGGACTTCCGTGCTGATACACCATAATTCCATCCTCTTTGAGCGCCTTATAACAGCTTCCATAGAATTCTTTTGTAAATAATCCTTCTGTATATCCAAACGGGTCTGTAGCATCATTTATTATAAGGTCATATTCATCTGTCTTGCTTCTAAGAAAACGAAGTCCGTCCTGTATGTATACATTGACTCTTTCATCATCAAGCCCGCATGTGAGCTCCGGAAAATACTCACGACAGACCTCTGCAAGTGTTTCATCCGGCTCAACTACATCTATTCTTTCAATAGTCTTATAATTGATAAGTTCTTTGGCAACACCACCGTCAGCTCCACCTATAATAAGGACATTCTTAACATCCGGATGAACCGCCATAGGTACATGTGTCACCATCTCATCATATATAAATTCGTCTTTTTCAGAGAATAATATCTCACCATCAAGTGCCAGAAACTTTCCAAATTCATCTGATACAAGCACATCTATTCTCTGACAGTCACTCTCAACTGAACACAATTGCTGCTCAATTCTCATTGACAGCTTTACATTAGATGTATGCAGTTCTGAAAACCACATTTCCATATTACTTGTCACCTCTCATATCTTAATATATCTATCAATGAGCAGATTAAAAAAATTATAATCTTCCCACTTATAGTATCACTGCTGCATAAGTACCATCAGGTTATCTACCATCGGGTCCTCTGTACCCTGCATAGAACATCCCTTTTCCTTAACATATAATATATACTCAATAATCTCTTCTGTTATCATCTCTCCCGGTGCAAGAATAGGTATTCCAGGTGGATAACACATAACAAATTCTCCCGATATTCTTCCTTTTGTCTGCTTTATAGGAAGTGACTCCTTATCGGCATAGAATGCTTCCTGTGGAGACTTCGCCACAAGCGGGCTTATAAATTCCCCGCTTAACATGCCCGTCTTATCTTTCTTATATATTCTTGCTATATCTGCAAGGGCACCTACAAGTCTTTCAATATCCTGCAATCTGTCACCTATTGATATATATGCAAGTATGTTACTGACATCTCCAAACTCAATCTGGATATCATACTCATCCCTTAACAGGTCATACACCTCTATTCCTGCAAGACCAAGACCGAGTGTGTGAACGGATAACTTTGTAACATCATAATCATATACACTTGTGCCATTCACAAGCTCTTTGCCATATGCATAATAGCCGCCAATATCATTTATTTCTTTTCTTGCATACTCAGACATTTCCATAACCTTTGTAAATGACTCCCTGCCTCTTAGTGCAAGATTACGTCTTGATATATCAAGGCTTGCAAGCAAAAGATATGAACCACTTGTTGTCTGTGTAAGATTGATTATCTGTCTTACATAGTCAGCATTTACACCCTTATTAGTAAGCAGTATTGAACTCTGCGTAAGTGAACCACCTGACTTATGCATGGAAACTGCAGCCATATCTGCACCTGCCTCCATAGCCGATACTGGAAGGTCTGGCTGAAAATAAAGGTGTGTTCCGTGTGCTTCATCCGCAAGCACTTTCATGCCATACTCATGTGCAAGCCTGACAATAGAACGGATATCTGAACATATTCCATAATATGTAGGATTATTTACAAGTACCGCAACCGCATCCGGATTATCCTCTATAGCCTTTCTTACTGATGCCAGATTCATACCAAGTGAAATTCCAAGTTCTGGATTAACCTCCGGATTAACATATACAGGAACTGCACCACATAGAACAAGCGCATTGATAGCACTTTTATGTACATTACGCGGAAGTATTATCTTATCGCCCCTTTTACAGTTGGACAGTATCATCGCCTGAACTGCCGATGTTGTACCTCCTACCATAAGAAATGCATTATCAGCTCCAAATGCTCTGGCAGCAAGTTCCTCTGCATCACGTATAACCGATACCGGATGACACAGATTATCAAGAGGTTTCATGGAATTAACATCTATTCCAACACATTTTTCACCTAACAAATTCACTAATTCCGGATTACCTCTTCCTCTTTTATGTCCCGGAACATCAAACGGAACAACTCTCTGTCGTCTTAATCTCTCCAACGCTTCATATATTGGAGCTCTTGTCTGGTCATCTAACATCTTCTTATCTCCATTCGCATATATAATGTTGTGCTGGACATAAACATAAAATAAATTACATTTATATCATTATTAGCAAGATAGAACCGTAATACTATCCGTGCATAAACATAAAGTAAATTACATTTATATCATCGCCGCTGATTATGTATGTCTTACAATCTGTGCATATCATACCTTTTATAATATCCTATCCAGAATGTACTTTATTCCTGAATACTGTTTGCATAAAAAAAGAGATAGCTGTGCATTATACACAACCATCTCTTTATAGTCTAGTCATAATCTAAATCTGACCTTTCTTCTGCCTGATACCTATATACAGAATACAGACAGATAATCAGAATTAATACCAATTATTAGTAAGAAAATCAGCTAATATACCCATAGAACATTATGATAATTCTATGACATACAAATATGCGTCACTCTTTATTGACTGTTTCACAAGATGATGTGCTTGGCACAGATTATAAAGTAATCAACTTATAAACAGGGCTTACTGCCCAATCAATAACAATAATGTGGGTTCACCACACCGGCAACCGACCCGCCTGTCCGTTAGGCTGCCTCAGTAATCTGAGTGGTCATACATTTGCATGAAAAAACGATTTTTATTTTTCACACGAAAAGAAGTCTATCATACACATATTTCAGTGTCAAGATATTTATGATATTAATTG
>ERZ1035006.1535-NODE-1535-length-14994-cov-8.837472_pt1 | contig 14994 bp, 11 predicted proteins | sample MGYA00520694_ERZ1035006 | MGnify/ENA primary metagenome ERZ1035006 (study PRJEB33766, sample SAMN09781746) | gut metagenome | biome: gut microbiome | host: Homo sapiens | place: Madagascar | study: EMG produced TPA metagenomics assembly of the PRJNA485056 data... | reverse complement strand
AGTTTTTTCTTCTTCATCTTATCTCTTTCTCCTTTGTTCAGTTTTTAGGGTGTAAACACATTTTTGGAGTTGTACAATCGTATAACTCCTTTTTTGTTGTATTTTCAAATGAGTATATTTGTTGCAATAAAAAACAAGGTATGTTATTATATTTTTAATCTGAAAGGATGCTTTACACCATGACAAACATCAACAACAAAATTGCACTGCTTATCGATGCAGACAATACTTCCGCAAAATATATTAAAACAATCATTGACGAGCTCAATCTCAATTACGGAGTAATTTCCGTTAAGCGTGTTTACGGCGACTGGACGAATGAATGCCTCAAATCATGGAAAGAGGTTATGCTTGACTATTCGCTTACTCCCATGCAGCAGTTTGCGTACACAACGGGCAAGAATTCCACCGATTCGGCAATGATTATCGATGCTATGGATATTCTTTACACTAAAACCGATATTGATGCATTTTGTCTTGCCACAAGCGACTCCGACTTTACACGGATTGCTGCAAGACTGAGGGAATCCGGAAAATTGGTTATCGGAATGGGCAGAAGCCAAACGCCTAAGGCGTTCATTTCAGCCTGCAACGAATTTAAGTATCTTGATGTCATCGAAAGCAAGGGCGACGGCGATGCAGCTGCCGAATCGGACAATGAAGTCGATCCTGTGAGCGGAAGTAATATTACTCCGCTAAAAGATATTGAAGAATTTGCGTTCGATATTATAAATTCGACCGATACTCATACCATTCAGCTCGGACGGGTAAAGCAGATTCTGTTGTCACAGTTTTCTGATTTTGACGAAAGAAACTACGGATTCACTAAATTTTCCACTTTTATAAATTCTTTTAACGAGTTTACCGTAAGAGGAAACGATGTTAAAATTACCGAAAGCTCAAATCCCGATACAGACCGAATAAGAGCTTTTGTCATCAACACCTTGGAAAGCGTAAAATCCGCTACTTCGGTTGAGCTCCAAAACAGAATTGCAAAGCAATTTAAGAATTTTAAACTCAAATCTCACGGATACAGCAATATGAAGTCTTTCCTCAATTCAATTGATAAAATACGGCTTGACAATAAGGGTAAATACTCATTGAAATAACGAAATATTCGATATTGTACAATCTCTACAAACGCAGTAAAGACTATTTGTGCATTCAACAGATTTTATTTCAGAAATACAAATGATTTTAATTACATATTGACTTATTTTGACTTTTTCGATATTCTAAAAATGTAATAGTTTTATAATATTGTAAAAATTAGGGGGATTGTTATGAAAAAGAAAATTGTTAAAATTGTTAAAACCGTTATAAAATCCGTATTGTTTTTATTGCTTTCGGTAACGGTAATATACTATGCGGTTTTGCCCTTAAAAGAATGTGTCTTGGCTGCGTCAAGCTACAGCTTTGAAAGCGGTACGTTTACAAGAGATTATCTTACGGTCTCCGCCGACACTTTTTGCCGTGATTATAAAGAAGCTAAAAAGGCGCTTTCTGACGATGAAAACTTTGAGGATTTGATTTTCGGCGAGGAGATGGCTTCTTTACAATACTATTCGTTCACGGGGGAGACGCCGAATATTAGTTATACTCCGGACAATTTCAACAATCGAAATCTTGTCAGAGTTGATAACTATAATGTAACAGAAAACGCCCGCTATGGGTCTGTTTATTCAAAACATATGGCAGATGGCGGCTACATTACCCTTACAGATGGCAGACTGATTGACGACGAAGTTCCGTCAAATGCCGACGAGCCTCTTGAGGTCTTGGTAGGCAGTGACAGCAGGGTTGCAGTAGGCGATATGTTATGTGTTTCACTCCCGTTTTATGATTCACAGCAAAATCAGGTCAGTGTAACGGCAACCGTTGTCGGAAAAATCACTCTTAATAGATATATGCCTACAATGGGAGACAAAACTTATGAATCTGCCCCCATGACTGGCTCTTATAAATTGCCGTCAACTAATATATTGCTGATTGAAAACCCGTTTGATAATCACATATCGGAAGATGCGTATTATCCGACAACGCACTACAAATACGCACCTGTAAAATTTATTATTATGACAAAAGAATATACACAGCAAATGTCTCCGCAATCTCTTGAGTCCGCTGCCGAGAAAGGCTCGGCATTCCTCGGCGAACGGTTTAACAGTAAAAATCTTCTCTTCGATATTATAACGGGAATGCAGTTTCGAAGAGCTTTACCCGTGTTTTTACTTGCAATTATAATGTATATAGTTATACTTACAGTTTTTGTCAGAGATATGGTATCTACATGGAAACGGAAAAAATAATATGTTGATGTTTAATCTGAAAAATACCTTTAGGCATCATAAAGGTCTGTTGGCTTGTATGGTAGTGCTGTCGGTATGTTCTGTTCTCGTCTGCGATATTGGGGTGTTCTCTTTCAATTCTCAACGGCAAACTGTTTTGAAATATGACAAAGCAACAGAATATTCAGTAATTGTAAATGAGAATTTTGACGAAAAATATTTCTTTAATAAAATCAATTCCGTAATAGATAAGCACGGTAAAGGCTTAGAATCGGTATATATAACATTAAAAGAGGATACGCCGATTTATGTTTATTACAAGGGAAATGATGTTTTTAGTTCAGGCGATTTACCTCAGAATAATTCGCAGATTATGATTGGTGCAAAATCAAAATCTGTCGGTTACGGCGTCGGAGATACTCTGAATAATTCCCTCGGCACATTCACGGTGTGCGGAGTACGACCTATGCGTGAATACGACGAGCTGTTACCGTCTGCTATACCGGACGGAACAATGATATATGCTGTAAGCTTCAGGTGGAATTATGTGTTGTCAGGTCGTAAATCTGTTCAGTTTCAAAAACAATTGAGTGAGATGTTTCCCCAAAAGAAGATAATAACGCCGATAAGCTCGGACATTACAGAGGGATTATTGCTTTCGTTACGTTCGGCAATAGCCATTTCAGGAATTGCTGTGTGCAATATTATGATTGTTTTCTCATTTCTGATTAAAATGAAGCGTGATATATATTCGGTGCTGTACGTCTGCGGCTCATCAAAAAAACGAATATGTATATCAGCGGCGTTTGAATTGCTTGTTTATATTATTTTAGGCGGTACGATAGGACATATCGTTTTTTATCTGTTCTTTTTGAATTATCAAACCGCATATGAGCAGTTTGTTTTACGAGGCTTCCTTATTTCATATGCAATCAGTATTGTTCTGTGTACCATTGCCGTCTTTCCGGTTTTGGCAAAGGGCGTCGGAGATGTAACACGGCAGGAGGAAGAGTATGCATAAGGTGCTTCATTTAGCTTTGGATATACTGTTTAAGAACAAATTTATTTCAGTTCTTATCGCTTTGCAGCTTACTTTTCTTTCGTTTTTTACATTGAATAATGCTTACAGTATGCAGAAAATTTATTATGCAGAAAAGGTGCTTTCGAGATTTAATTCGGGTAATTTTGCATATTTTTCGCCGATAAAATATGAAATGTATTCTTTTGCGACAAATGTGCATATGGAAAATGAAAGTGATCCGTACAAATGCTTTAACGAGCTGTCAGGCTTTCTCGGAGCAGAAAATGTATATGCGCTGTATAACGAAAAGACCTTTACAGAGCTTGACGTTTATCCGAGGCTTCTGAGCAAAAAACTAAATATACAAATGAGAAAGGGAAAATGGCTTTCCGATTTTGAAAACAATACTGAAAACGGAAATATTCCTTGTGTTACTTCCCGTGCCGACCGTGAAATAGGCGAGGTAATACATTTTACTGACGATGAGAAAAAATATGATATTTATCTTGAGGTTGTCGGAATTGCCGCTGACCCGTATTTTGAGTTTGAACAGAATGTAGTGGGTGAGGAATTGGCGTTTACAAACGTCATAACTCAAAGGCAAAAGACTGAGGTAGACGCTTACGGTATAGAACTGCTTTGGGCAGACAGCGACTTGCTGATTTCACGCTTGAGAGAGTCGGAGACATTACCTGATTCAAGATTGCTGTTCTTTGACGGCGTTTCTCCCGAGACGGTGCGTTCTAATACCGAGATACTTAAAAGAAGCGGCTCGGTTTTGAATTTTGATACAACGTTTGACAATGTAAGAAAGCAGAATTTTACAAATAAGGAATTGCCGCAAATTTTATCTGTTTGGTGTATTTCTGCTTTAGGCTTCTGCTGCACGCTTACAATATTTTATTATAAATGTAAGAATGTGTTTTTGGTGTATTCCGTATGCGGAGCAGACAATCGGCTGAAGCGTTCCGGATTTTTTATGTCCGCATTGATAACAATCATTATCGCTTTGCTTCCTGTATATGCAGTTCTTTTGGCGGCGGGAATGTTGAATTGGTTTGAATGGACATATTCGTTTGTCAATTACGGCAGCAAGGTGCTTGTATTTGTTTTTGCTATATATGCGCTGATTGCGGCTACGGTAAGCTCGGCACTTTTTCACAAAAAGGCGGTGGTAAACGATGATTGAAATAAAAAACATAGTTAAGAAATATAACGAGGGTAAAAAGAACGAGGTAGTGGCTCTTGACGGTGTGTCGTTTACTGTCGGAAACGGAGAAATGGTAGCCATAACAGGTACATCAGGGGCAGGCAAGTCAACGCTCCTCCATATAATCGGAGGAGTTTTACCGTTGGATTCGGGCACTTGTGTAATTGACGGCAAAGCGGTTGAAAAAATGTCGGACAGCGCTCTGGCTAAGCTTCGCAATAAAAAGGTTGGGACAGTTTTTCAGAATTTCTTTTTGCTCAGCGACGCATCGGTATCGGGAAATGTGGAAATTCCTTTAATACTTTCGGGAATTAAGAGGAAAAAGAGAAAAGAACTTTGCCGCAGGGCGTTGGAAAATGTCGGGATTGCCGAATTGACCGACAGAGACATAGACGAGCTTTCGGGAGGGCAGAGACAACGTGTCGCAATAGCAAGGGCTATTGTCAATGACTGCGATTATATACTTGCCGATGAGCCTACAGGCTCGCTTGACTCAAATAATACAGAGATGATATTCAGGCTTTTCAGAAAAATATGCGACAGTGGAAAGACTGTTATAATTGTAACCCACGATTTATCACTTGCCGAAAAATGTGATAGGCAGATTGTTCTCAATGACGGCAAGCTGAGTTGATTTGTATTGTATATCTGTAAAATCCATAGCGGTTTGCAAGGAGTTGTTTTTATGAAAAAAATTGCTGCTTTAGTATTTCTGTTTTTCTTACCTGTAATTTTTTTCGGATGTGCCAAGCCTACACAGACTGATTCTTCAACGAACAATGCTTCCGCCTCGGAGACGAAAACGAGAACAAGCGAACAGGTTTTGTCTGATTTCAAGGCGTTAGAGCCGCAGGATATTCGTTCTATTGATATTGTCGTTGTCCGCAATACGGGGACTGTTGAGCGTGTGACTAAAGCTTTTACTGACACGGCAGACATTCAGAAAATTTTATCTGTTTTTGCCGCTGCCGATGCGGAAATTACCGAGGAGCAAAAGCCTTCAGGCGGTTGGTCGGTTATGGTGCGGATTTGGTTGCAGGAACAGAAAAAGACCGACATTGACAAGCCGATTTTGATTTCGCCGCAGGCTCCCGGATATATTTCGATTGATAATTATGTTTATTCTGTAAAAAACGACGAGTATATCACAGCTTTGACTTCATTCTTCGAAGCTTCTCCGATACAGGAAAAATCATATCCATAACTAAAGTAAAAAAAGCCATACCATTTGGCTGAGTGTCCACAAGGAAGTGTTGGTTTCTCGCATAAAAATCCCTTATGCTTTTGCCAAAAAGCCTCGCAAGGCGACAGCCTTGCTTCATTTCTCGGCTTCGGCATAAAAGAATTTTTATAGCTACGAAACTGCAACGCACTTCAAAATAATATATTTTTATACAAGGAAAGATAACCCCCACAGATAAAGCTGACACATATCTGTGGGGGTTAACGAATTTTTGTCAGAAAAGATGTTGTTTGAAGCAAAACTGCCTTATTAACACTCAGCCTCGGTATGGCTTTTCTTCTGTCTTTATTGAATTTTCAGCTTAATAAATACCCTGTGCCATCATTGCTTCCGCAACCTTTTCAAAGCCTGCGATATTCGCACCTGAAACAAGGTCATAGCCCAAGCCGTATTTCTCAGCAGCGTTGACGGAATGCTGATGAATTTCAATCATAGCGTGATGAAGCTTCTCATCAACCTCTTCCGCAGTCCATGAGAGACGCTGACTGTTCTGGCTCATCTCAAGACCCGAAACGCAAACGCCGCCTGCGTTAACAGCCTTTGACGGAGCGAATATTACGCTGTCAACACTTCTCAAGTAGTCGAAGGCATCCTCCGTTGTCGGCATATTTGCGACCTCAATATAGTATTTCGTGCCGTTTGCAACAATCTTCTTTGCACATTCAAGGTCAACCTCATTCTGCGTAGCACAGGGGAGAGCAACATCAGCCTTGACGCCCCACGGCTTTTCTCCTGGGAAGAACTGCACGCCGAACTTGTCGGCATAATCCTGACATCTGTCTCTGCCCGAGGAGCGCATTTCAAGAAGATAATTAAGCTTTTCCTCTGTAACAATGCCGTCGGGGTCATAAACATAGCCGTCGGGTCCGCTGATTGTGACAGCCTTACCGCCGAGCTGTGCAATTTTCTTGCAAGCGCCCCAAGCAACGTTACCGAAGCCTGAAACCGCAAAGGTTTTACCCTTAATTGTATCGTTTTCGTGCTTGAAAACCTCACAGGTATAGTAAATTGCGCCATAGCCCGTAGCTTCGGGACGAATAAGCGAGCCGCCGTAAGCAAGGCCCTTGCCTGTAATAACGCCGTTTTCAAATGCGTCGGTAATTCTCTTATACTGACCGAACAGGAAGCCGATTTCACGAGCTCCTACGCCGATGTCGCCTGCGGGGACGTCAATATTCGGTCCGATATGTCTGTAAAGCTCTGTCATAAACGCCTGACAGAAACGCATAACCTCTTGCTTGCTCTTGCCTCTCGGGTCAAAGTCCGAGCCGCCCTTTGCACCGCCCATAGGAAGTCCCGTAAGCGAGTTCTTGAAGGTCTGCTCAAAGCCGAGGAAATACATAATGCTTGAATTTACACTCGGATGGAAACGAAGTCCGCCCTTGTAAGGACCTATGCTTGAGTTAAACTGAACACGGTATCCACGGTTGATTTGCGTTTTGCCCTTGTCATCAACCCATGCAACGCGGAAGGTAATCAGTCTGTCAGGCTCAACCATTCTTGTAAGAAGATCGTCCTCAATATACTCGGGGTGCTCTTCAATTACCTTTTCAAGAGAACGAAAAACCTCTTTAACGCACTGGATATACTCAGGTTTTGCGTTATCTCGTCTCTCGACGGTCTTAATTACATTTTCAATGTACTCATTCATCTTTGCTTCTCCTGAAAAATTATTTTTTAACACTAAAACTGTATAATAACACGCATTACGGAAAATTCAAGATGTATTTTATAAAAAAGCTTGGGGTCGATTATAATTTCGGTGGTTTGCTAAAAACAGCTGTTTCATTTTTGTAGATTTTGACAATAAAAATATTGTTTGCGTTGAAATTTCTCTGCGTTTTTGGTATAATATTGTAGATTTTTCAGAGACTTAAAAAGAGGTGCTTAAATGAGAATTCTCGGAATTGAAAGCTCATGTGACGAAACTGCCGCTGCGGTTGTCGAGGACGGCAGAAAAATACTTTCAAATGTTGTGTCAACTCAAATCGAAAAGCATAAAATATTTGGAGGAGTAGTTCCCGAAATAGCCTCAAGACTTCATACGGAGTCAATAAGCTACGTTGTGAACGAGGCGCTTGAAAAGGCACAGCTTAAAATATCCGATATTGACGCCATCGCCGTTACATATGCACCGGGACTTATAGGTGCGCTGCTTGTCGGCGTGAATTACGCAAAGGGACTTTCGCTTTCCTCGGGCGTTCCGCTTGTACCTGTTCATCATTTGCGTTCGCATATTGCCTCGAACTATATCACGCATCCCGAGCTTGAGCCTCCGTTTATGTGCCTTGTTGTTTCGGGCGGAAATACTCTGCTTGTCAAGGTAGACGGCTATACGGATTTTGAGATAATCGGCAGAACGAGGGACGATGCGGCAGGTGAGGCTCTTGACAAGGCCGCAAGGACAATGGGCTTGCCTTATCCCGGCGGCGTAAATCTCGATAAAATATCACAAAACGGCGACGATAAGGCGTATTCGTTTCCTAAGCCCCGTGTTGATGCAAGTCCTCTCGATTTCAGCTTTTCGGGACTTAAAACCTCTGTGATAAATACGGTACATAACGCAGAGCAAAAAGGGGAGACTATCATAAGGGAGAATTTGGGCGCTTCGTTTATAAACGCTGTTGTAACCTCACTTATTGATAATACCGAAAAGGCGATGCGGACTGTCGATACAAATAAATTAGTTTTGGCAGGCGGCGTTTCGGCAAACTCGGTGCTTCGCAGAAGAATGGACGAAACAGCGAAAAAGCACGGCTGGAGGATATATTACCCCGAGCTTTCCCTGTGCGGAGATAATGCGGCTATGGTCGCTTCGCAGGGCTATTATGAGTTTATTTCGGGCAAGAGAGCCGATATGTCGCTCAACGCATATGCGACTATGAATATTACCGAAGCGGATTATTAACAATTTATTCATTATATTGACAAAATTTTATCATTTTTTTATTGCAAAATAAACTCAAATGCATTATAATATGCTCATAATGGCGGAATTTGGTATTTGTTTAATTTCGGCATTTAATTTAGTTAAATAATTTCGGAAAAGCCGTTTGAAAAATCGGCAAATCCGAATTTCAAAAAGGAGAAATTACTATGTCAGCACTCACAACTAACAAGAGTATCCTTGATTGGATTGACGAAAAGGTTAAGCTTGTCAATCCTGCTCAAATCGTTTGGATCGACGGCAGCGAAGAACAGCTCGAAGCACTTCGTAAGGAAGCTTGCGAAAGCGGCGAAATGATTAAGCTTAACGAGGATCTTCTTCCCGGCTGTTATTACCACAGAACAAAGCCCAACGACGTTGCTCGTGTAGAGGACAGAACTCTTATCTGCTCAAAGAAGGAAGAGGATGCAGGCCCTACAAACCATTGGATGGAGCCGTCAAAGGCTTATGAAATGCTTTACGACATTGCCCGTGATTCATACAAGGGCAGAACAATGTACGTTATCCCTTATTCAATGGGTCCCGTAGGCTCTCCCTTCTCAAAGGTAGGTATCGAGCTTACAGACTCAATTTACGTTGTTCTTAATATGGCTATTATGACCCGTGTAGGCAAGAAGGTTATGGACGCTTTCGGCAGCGAAAGCAATGACTGGGTAAGAGGTCTCCACTGCAAGTGCGACGTTGACCCCGAAAAGAGATGGATTTGTCAGTTCCCCGAGGACAACACAATCATTTCAGTTAACTCTGCTTACGGCGGAAACGTACTTCTCGGTAAGAAATGCTTTGCATTGCGTATCGCTTCTTATCAGGGTAAGAACGAGGGCTGGCAGGCTGAGCATATGCTTATTCTCGGTATCGAAAATCCGCAGGGCGAGGTTAAATACATCTGCGCTGCATTCCCGTCAGCTTGCGGTAAAACAAACCTTGCTATGCTTATTCCGCCTGAGGAATACAGAAAGAAGGGCTATAAGGTTTGGTGCGTAGGCGACGATATTTCTTGGATTCGTAAGGGTCCCGACGGCAGACTTTATGCTATCAACCCCGAGAACGGCTTCTTCGGAGTTGCTCCCGGTACTAACGAAAAATCAAACCCGAACGCTCTTGCTGCTACAAAGAAGGGCACAATCTTTACCAACGTTGCAAGAAACCTTGACAACAACACTGTTTGGTGGGAGAGCCTTGATAAGAATCCTCCTGTTAACGCAGAGGAGTGGACAGGCAAGAAGGTTAACGGTCCCGAGTATATCGCTGAGGGCAACAAGCTTGCTCATCCGAACTCAAGATTTACAGCTCCGACAGAGAACTGCCCCTGCCTTTCATCTGAATTTGAAAATCCGCAGGGTGTTCCGATTTCAGCATTCGTATTCGGCGGCAGACGTGCTAAGCTCGCTCCGTTGGTATATCAGTCAAGAGATTGGAACCACGGTGTATTCGTTGGCGCAACAATGGCTTCCGAGACAACAGCAGCTGCTGCAGGCGCAGTAGGCGTTGTTCGTCGCGATCCTATGGCTATGCTTCCGTTCTGCGGCTATCATATGGCTGACTATTGGCAGCACTGGATCGACATCGGTAAGACTCTCGATCCGGATAAGGCTCCCAAGATTTTCAATGTTAACTGGTTCAGAAAAGACGACGAAGGCAACTTTATGTGGCCCGGCTTCGGCGACAACCTTCGTGTTCTTGAGTGGATTCTCAAGCGTTGCGACAATGAGGTTGACGCTCAGGAAACAGCTATCGGCTATCTTCCCTATGCTAAGGACATCAACCTTAACGGCATTGAGGACGTAACCGAGGAATCTCTTGAAAAAATCCTTGACGTTGATAAGGATCTTTGGAGAGAAGAGGCTAAGGGTATTGAGGAATTCTTCGGAAAGTTCGACGGTAAGGTTCCCGCAGAGCTTGTTGCAGACCTTGAAACTCTTAAAGCTAACCTTGAATAATCAAAATTCATAAATTTTCAGCCGTTCAAACTCCTTGAACGGCTGATTTTTTATTGCAATATCGAAAAAATATGATAAAATAATCATTGAAAGAGGTGCAGCTATGGAACTTAAATTCAGACCGGACGGCAAATTCCGCATAATGCAGATTGCCGATATTCAGGACACGCAGATAACATCAAAGGACACTGTTGAGCTTATAGAAGCGGCATTGGATAAGGATAAGCCTGATTTGGTTGTCTTTACGGGCGATCAGATAAAGGGCTACGGCTTTACGCTGTCGCTCGGCAACCGTGAGGAAAACGTTAAAAAGGCTTTTGACAACTTCTTAAAGCCTGTTGTCGATAGGAATATTCCGTTTACATTCTGCTTTGGAAATCACGATGCACAGGCGTTCGGTATCTCAAAGGAAAAACAGCTTGCACTTTATAAAAGCTACCCAAACTGCGTTGCGGAGAGGGGAGACGAAAGGCTTGAGGGCGTTGCAAACCACAACCTGCTTATCAAGGACAGCAAGGGCGAAAAGGACATTTTCAATATCTACCTTATCGACTCGCTTTCCTCAACACCCGACGGAAGATGTGCCGCAGTTACAAAGGGACAAATCGAATGGTATCAGAAAACAAGGGACGAGCTTAAAGAGAAGCACGGCGACTATGTAAAATCGTTGGTTTTTCAGCATATACCGATGTGCGAAATGTGGGAGCTTTTCAAGGAAGTGCCGAAAAGCCGCAAACCTCACGCACAGGGCTTCCGTGAGCACGCAGGCAAATATTATTGGATAGATGAAAATCGTCTAATTAAAGGAAATTGCGATTTTACCTATGAAACACCCGCTACACCGAGCGAAAACACAGGCGAATTTGACGCCTTGCGTGAAAAGGGAGACGTCATAGCGGCGTTCTGTGGACATGACCATAACAATAGCTTTGTCGGCGAATACAACGGCTTAATAATGGGATATACGCAGGGCTGCGGCTTCAATGTTTACGGCCCGAAGCTTGAAAGAGGTGTGCGTATAATCGATTTAGATGAAAATAATCTAAACACATTTTCGACCTATACCACAATGTATAAGGATATAAAAAGCGTAAAGGATATTCACAATAAAGTGAAGTATCTTATCTATTCATATGCACCCCCGAGCGTCGAATCGGTAATACCCAAGCTTAAAAAGGCGGGAATAATTATTGCCGTTTTACTTTTGATATTGCTTGTGTTTTTTGGAATTAAAAACAGCAAGCCTTATAAAAGATTTATGGCTTCTTTACAGATTAAGGAAATTATTTCTTCCGCCGAATATCAGCACATTATTAACACACCGCTAAAAAAATATGACGGTGAGGGCATAAATTTTGATGATAGCTGTAAAACTATTACGCTGGAAAACATAAGGCTTAAAATACCGGCGGATTGTGAATTAGTGTCAAATACCGATGCAACAGATTCAATTACTGCCTATACAACTTCTAACGAAGATAATTTTTTGGGTGTTCTTATAAAGCCAGATACAGATATAAATGATTTGATTAACAGTGAGGAAGAAAAGACATTTTTTGATAAAACTAAAGATACCTGTATAGAAGAATTTGGCTTTTCGTTGGATGACATATATAGTCGTGAAAAGGCGTTTTGGATGGTAAACAGTTTAGCGGATATAGATTATAGCAATACCGAAGAGGTTGCGTTATATTATACGCTTTTATTCACAAAAGCAGTGTCGTTGAATGATTCTTTTAGCAAATGTTATGAAATAGAAACATCTGATTATTATGGATTCGTGGCAGTTAATGAGTATTCCGAAAGAATTTCTTATGAATTGATTTTTTATCCTAAAGATAATCTTAATGAACGAAAAAGCGTTTTAATTACCATAAAAAACAGAGATGTAAATGATGTTTACAAAGTAATCAATTCAGTTGAATTGGTAAAGTGAATATCAAAAAACACATTCGGTATGATGCTTCGCACGGATTATAAATTATATCTTACACGGTAGTGCAGGGCTTGCTGCCGCCGAGGAGATTTGCGGACGTATGACGGCTATCGGCTGTTATCAAATTGAATGATTGGTTGAATTAAGGCTCCCTCGTCAGAGTGAGCCTGTGTTTCATCAAATTAGAAAACATATGCTACCGTAGGGACAGGGCTTGCCCCTGTCCGACACAGGCTCCCTTGTAAAGGGAGCTGTCATTTTTCTTTTGAAAAATGACTGAGGGATTTCGAAATAATATCATCTAAATATTCACAAATTCCGTCAAAGTTATAATTGATTTCGTTATTTGGAATTCTGATAACCGTAAGTCCATATTGTTCAAGGTATTTAGTCCTTTCGGTATCATATGCAATGCCTTTGTCCTCATAATGTTGTGAACCGTCAAGTTCAATTACCAAATTTGCTTTTGCACAGTAAAAATCAACGATATAGTTACCAATTATTTTTTGGCGAATAAAACGAATATCTTTATTTTTAAGATAGTCATACCATAAATGTCTTTCTTCTTTTGTCATATTTTTGCGTAATTCTTTTGCGTTTTTTACAAGACCTTTGTTATGATTGTATTTCATTTTAATCCCTCAGTATCGCTTCGCTCAACAGCTCCCTTTACAAGGGAGCCTTTTCTTTTCAAATATATTATATTATATCACAAAAAGGACACCTCAAAAAAGGTGTCCTTTAATCTTTTACTAATTAATCAAAACTCATAATTAAGACTGATGGCAACCGAGTCGGGCTGCGACGAAATTAAGCAGTCAAAATCTGCTCCGTCCTTGTGGAAATTGGAGTGATACATTTCAACTTTTCCCTCCGTTCTTGAGGCTATATAAGTCAAAATGCCCGATGCGTTGTACTTTTTCGCGTCGGAAGTCTTGCTCCAGCTTGCATTTTCGTCAAATCTTCCTTCTTACAAATAAAATCTACTTTTAGAATACCATATTTCCGCCTATTTGTAAATAATCCCCGACAATTTGCACTGTCGGGGATAAATATATTACTGCTTTTTACAATTTCACGCTTTGCGGCATACCGTTTTCCTCACGGGATTTATCGGCAAGATAAACGCAGAGATGACCTGCAACGGAGTCGAAAATCGAGGTGCAGGCGAGGGAAGGCTTTCCGCCACGCAAATATTCGACGAAATCTGCCGCCAGCTTTTCATCGCCGCCGCCGTGACCGCCGTATGCGCCGACCATATCTCCGCCGACTCTCAAATCAACCTCTTCAACAATTTTTTCGTCGGTCTTTGTCGGGTGTATCTTCGAAACATAAAACTTTGATTCTTCAAAATCGCCGTATATTTCGCCGAGCGTGCCGATTATATGAATTCTTCTTTGAGGCTTCGACGAGCCGCCGACCATATTGTGCGTACCCGTTGCACCGCTTGCAAAATTGACAAGCACGGATTGGTGATCAACAACGTTGTTATCGCATTTGTAAATACAACGACCGTATTCTGAGTCGCCCTTCAAAAGATTTATTCTGTCCTCATCCGTCGGATTTTCAATGCCCTCTAATTTGTCCCAAATATAGAACGCCCAACGCTCGGGCTGGTCAAGGTAAAGACGCTTTGCGGAGTAGCGGCAGGTGTCAACCAACGGGCAGTCAACAAGGCATTTTGTACCTGCGTTTTCGGGTGCGTTTTCGGGCTTAAATTGGAATTTTGAGCCGAAGCTTGAAATGCTGACAGGCTTTGTTTGGGCCATCATCCACATCATCAAATCGATATCGTGACAGCATTTCGCAAGAAGCATTGAGGTATGACACTTGTCGGAGTTTGCCCATTTTCCTCTTACATACGAGGTTGAAAGATGATGATAGCTTACATGCTCGCAGGTCTGAATGTTGATTATATCGCCGATTTCGCCTTTCGCAATTCTCTCCTTGATTGAAAGATAGAACGGGGTGTAGCGAAGCACGTGGCAAATCATAACCTTGTTGCCGTTTTTCTTAACGCAGTCAACAAGAGTTCTCATCTCTTTTTCATTTGTCGCAAACGGCTTTTCAAGGAGCATATCATAGCCCTTTTCAAGAAGCGGAATTGACGTTTCGACGTGCTGTTCGTCCATTGTTCCGTTGATTATTGCGTCGGCAAGCTTCGGTGCTTTTGCAAGCTCTGAAGCCGAATTAAAGCAGTTTTCTTCGGGGAAGCCGAACATTTCCATTGCTTTTTTCTGTCTTATTTTATCGGGGTCGGCAACGCCTACGATTTTAAGCTTGTCGGGGTCTGTGAGCGCAAGCTTCGAATAGACAAAGGATCTGTGTCCTGCGCCGACGATTATCGCTGTAACAGGCTTGTTTTCCATTACTTCATCATCTCCAAAAAGATTATTAAGGCAATTATAG
>ERZ1035006.1532-NODE-1532-length-15012-cov-5.078826_pt1 | contig 15012 bp, 13 predicted proteins | sample MGYA00520694_ERZ1035006 | MGnify/ENA primary metagenome ERZ1035006 (study PRJEB33766, sample SAMN09781746) | gut metagenome | biome: gut microbiome | host: Homo sapiens | place: Madagascar | study: EMG produced TPA metagenomics assembly of the PRJNA485056 data... | reverse complement strand
CGTGTAGACTATTCCGGACGTTCCGTTATCGTAGTTGGACCGGAACTTAAGATTTACCAGTGTGGTCTGCCAAAGGAAATGGCAATCGAGCTGTTTAAGCCGTTTGTTATGAAGGAGCTGGTAGCCAATAAGCTGGCTCACAATATTAAGTATGCAAAGAAGATGATCGAGAAGCTGGATCCGGTTGTATGGGATGTGCTGGAGGATGTTATCAAGGAGCATCCGGTTATGCTGAACCGTGCACCGACTCTGCACAGACTGGGTATTCAGGCATTTGAGCCAATCCTGGTAGAAGGTAAGGCAATTAAGCTGCATCCATTGGTATGTACCGCATACAATGCCGACTTCGATGGTGACCAGATGGCTGTCCATCTTCCATTGTCTGTTGAGGCACAGGCAGAATGTCGATTCCTGCTGCTGTCTCCAAATAACCTGTTAAAGCCTTCGGATGGTGCCCCTGTAGCGGTTCCGTCTCAGGATATGGTATTAGGTATCTACTACCTGACCATGATGAAGGAAGGCGATAAGGGTGAAGGCAAGATCTTCAAGTCCGAGAATGAGGCGCTTCTTGCATATGAGAATAAAGAGGTTACATTACATGCAAAGATTAAGGTTCGTGTAAAGGGTGAGGATCTGGAAGGTAATCCATATTCAAGAGTCATTGAGACAACCCTGGGCCGTCTGATCTTTAATGAGATTATTCCACAGGACTTAGGCTATGTAGATCGTACCAAGCCGGAGAATCTGTTGCTTCCTGAAATTGATTTCCATGTAGGAAAGAAGCAGCTGAAGCCGATCCTGGATAAGTGTATCAATACACATGGTGCAACCAAGACTGCTGAAGTTCTGGATGATATTAAGAGCATGGGTTACAAGTTCTCAACCCGAAGCGGTATGACCGTATCTATTTCAGATATGACCGTACCACAGTCTAAACAGGAGATCTTAGGCGAGGCTCAGAGTACGGTAGATAAGATCAATAAGATGTATCGTCGTGGTTTGATGACAGAAGAAGAGCGTTATACAAGAGTTGTTAAGACATGGCAGCAGGCCGATGATATTCTGACCAAGGCACTGCTGGATGGTTTGGATAAGTACAACAATATTTACATGATGGCCGATTCCGGTGCCCGTGGTTCTAACCAGCAGATCAAGCAGCTGGCAGGTATGCGTGGTTTGATGGCCGATACAACCGGTCGTACCATTGAGTTGCCGATCAAGGCAAACTTCCGTGAAGGTCTGAATGTATTGGAGTACTTCATTTCCGCACATGGTGCACGTAAGGGTCTGTCAGATACAGCTCTTCGTACAGCCGATTCCGGATACCTGACCAGACGTCTGGTTGATGTATCACAGGATCTGATCATTCGTGAGGTCGACTGCTGTGCAGGTAAGCCGGTAGATCAGATTCCGGGTATGGTCGTTGAAGAATTCTCAGATGGCAAGGAAATCATCGAGAACTTCAAGGAACGTATCACAGGCAGATATACAGCAGTTGATATCTTTGATAAGGATGGCAATATGCTGGTTAAGCATAATCATATGATCAATCCAAAGCGTGCTGCAGCAGTTGTAGAGCGTGGTGTGGATGAGAATGGTAACAAGATCGTAGATCCTGAGAATGGTGTAACAGGTAAGTTAAAGATCCGTACAATCTTAACCTGTAAGTCACATCTGGGTGTATGTGCGAAGTGTTACGGTGCCAACATGGCAACCGGTCAGCCTGTACAGGTTGGTGAGGCAGTCGGTATTATTGCCGCACAGTCTATCGGTGAGCCTGGTACACAGTTGACCATGCGTACATTCCATACAGGTGGTGTTGCCGGTGATGATATTACACAGGGTCTTCCTCGTGTCGAAGAATTGTTTGAGGCACGGAAGCCAAAGGGTCTTGCAATTATTGCAGAATTCGGCGGTGAAGTAACCGTTACCAATGTTAAGACCAAGCGTGAAGTAATTATTACCAACCATGAGACCGGTGAGACAAAGGCATACCTGATTCCTTACGGTTCCCGTATCAAGGTTCAGGATGGTCAGATTCTGGAGGCCGGTGATGAGTTAACAGAAGGTTCTGTAAACCCACATGATATCCTTAAGATTAAGGGTGTTCGTGCGGTACAGGATTACATGCTTCGGGAAGTACAGCGAGTATATCGTCTGCAGGGTGTTGATATCAACGATAAGCATATTGAGATTATCGTTCGTCAGATGTTAAAGAAGGTTAAGATTGAAGAAGGTGGAGATTCCGGATTCCTTCCGGGTGCCTTAGTAGATGTTCTGGACTTCGAAGAGAAGAACGAGGAACTGATCGAGCAGGGACTGGAGCCGGCACAGGGTACACGTTCTATCCTGGGTATTACAAAGGCTTCTCTGGCAACCGATTCCTTCTTGTCAGCAGCATCCTTCCAGGAGACCACAAAGGTACTGACAGAGGCTGCAATCAAGAGCAAGACAGATGCATTGATCGGATTAAAGGAGAATGTATTGCTTGGTAAGCTGATTCCGGCCGGTACCGGTATGAAGCGGTATCGTTCTGTAAAGCTGGATTCTGAGGAATTAGAACTTCAGAATGATGATGTTCTGGATTTTGGAGAGGAAGCAGAAGATGCTGACTTTACGGATGATCAGAATATGGAAGCCGGTTCAGAAGAGGATACAGCTGAAGATGAGGTAACCGTTGCAGTGACCGAGACAACTGAAGATGGTTCTGATTCAGAAGAATAGATCTGAAGAATAAGGATACAAAATAAATGTCCCCAAAGACGGAGTAATCCGATCCCTTGGGGACATTTTTAGAAAGAAGGAAGATAGAGTTATGAAGTTTTCAAAATATTTTGACCATACCATTTTAAAGGCAGATGCGACTCCGGCAGATGTAAAGCGCATTTGTGAAGAGGCGAAGAAATATGACTTTGCATCGGTCTGCGTGAATTCCTGCTATACGGCTCTGGTAGCAGAGGAATTAGCGGATACGGATGTAAAGGTCTGTACAGTTGTAGGATTTCCGCTCGGAGCTATGTCAACGCTGAGTAAGAAATTAGAGACCATCAATGCGATTGAAAATGGTGCAGACGAGATCGATATGGTACTAAAGATCGGAGAGTTAAAGGCCGGCAATGAGGGTGAGGTATTGAATGACATCCGGGAAATAAAGGATGTATGTCTGCATAATCCGACTTGGAAGGAAGTACCTCTTAAAGTCATTATTGAAACCTGTCTGTTGACAGAAGAAGAGAAGAAGACGGCATGTGAACTGGCAGTAGCCGCAAATGCGGATTTTGTAAAAACTTCTACAGGATTCAGTACTGGTGGCGCAACGGTAGAAGATGTGGCTCTCATGAAACAGACAGTTGCGGGAAAAGCATATGTGAAGGCATCCGGTGGCATCCGGGATCTGAAGACCGCACAGGCAATGATCGAGGCGGGTGCTGACAGACTGGGCACCAGTGCAACCGTAGCGATCATGGAAGCATATTTGGCAGAAAACGGGCAGTAAATAAAAGAGCTGCCGTCTGAAATTAGTGTGGAAAGGATGTACACAATGAAATTAATTTCTTGGAATGTAAATGGATTGCGGGCATGCGTGCAGAAGAACTTTATGGAAGCGTTTCAAGAGCTGGATGCGGATATGTTCTGCCTGCAGGAGACCAAGCTGCAGGAGGGACAGATTGATCTGCAGCTGGACGGATATCATCAGTACTGGAATTATGCAGAGAAAAAGGGTTATTCCGGGACTGCTATTTTTACGAAGCATGAACCGCTTAATGTCAGCTACGGAATCGGGATCGAGGAGCATGATCATGAGGGAAGAGTCATTACTTTAGAATATCCGGAGTATTATATGATTACGGTCTATGTGCCGAACTCGCAGAATGAACTGGCAAGGCTGCCGTATCGTATGAAATGGGAGGAGGATTTCCTGGCATATTTGAAAAAACTGGAAGAAAAAAAGCCGGTTATTTTTTGCGGGGATCTGAATGTGGCACATAAGGAGATCGACCTGAAAAATCCGAAAACAAATCGTAAAAATGCCGGATTTACGGATGAGGAACGTGGCTGTTTCACACGTCTGGTGGAGAATGGCTTTGTCGATACATTCCGGTATTTTTATCCGGATCAGAAGGATATTTATTCCTGGTGGTCTTATCGATTCAGTGCAAGAGCAAAGAATGCGGGATGGCGGATCGACTATTTCTGCGTGTCAGAGAGTCTGAAGGATAAGCTGCGGGATGCGAAGATCCATACGGAGATTTTGGGCTCCGATCATTGCCCGGTAGAACTGGATATTGATCTGTAGGAAGATACGGAGAAATTATAGAAGGAAAGCGATTCAAATAAGAGAAGAAAACAAAAGAAGAAAATAAGAAAAGAAAAAGAGGAGGAACTACAGTATGAAAACAGAGTTTAAGACGGAACTGAAGCAACTATCGATTAAGAACTTTTTACTGTTGACATTATCCGGTACGATTAATGCGGTGGGTGTTACTATGTTCTTATCACCCCTGCATTTATACGACAGTGGTTTTTCGGGAACGGCAATGCTGCTGGAGGAGCTGACCCCATCTTATCTGACCCTGTCTGTTTTTCTGCTGATCTTAAATATTCCGTTTTTCCTATACGGATATAAGAAGCAGGGACTGGCATTTACAGTATATTCCGTGTATGCGGTTATCATCTATTCTCTGGCGTCCTATCTGATCCGGGATATTTTTCCGGTAGATGTAGCGACATCATCTCCGTTTGCCGGAACAGACCTGCTGTTGGGAGCGGCATTTGGCGGACTGATCTCCGGTATCGGAAGCGGACTGACGATCCGGTTTGGCGGTGCTATAGATGGTGTGGAGGTTATGGCTGTTATTTTTGCAAAAAAGCTGGGGATTACAGTAGGTACCTTCGTGATGGCATATAACGTTGTGCTGTACATAGTGGTGGGAATTGCGATGCATAGCTGGATTCTGCCATTATATTCCATCGTAACTTATTATGTGGCACTTCATGCAGTGGATTACATTGTCGAAGGTTTTGATAAGGCCAAGGCGGCCATGATCATTACGACAAAGCCGAAGCATATCAGTCAGGCATTATCCGAGGAGTTCGGGAGTGGTATTACATTGTGGGAAGGACACGGATATTATTCCGATAAGGAGAAGACGGTTATTTACTTTGTAGTCAACCGGTTCCAGATTGGAAAAATGAAGACGATTGTTCAACAAAATGATGAAAATGCTTTTATCTCAATTACAGAGGTAGCAGATGTTTTGGGAAGAAATACCAAATAAGTAAATAAGAAACTTTACACCTTGGTTTACAGATGTATTGACAGCTATGAACCAAGGTGTTATACTGTCACATTAGTAAGCCGTTGAAGGAAAGGAGCAGTATTATGGGAGCAGAAGAACGCCGCAGAAAAATTGCAGAGCTGTTAAGAAAATCTGAGAAACCATTATCGGGGACCGCACTGGCGGAGCGTTGCGATGTCAGCCGTCAGATCATTGTACAGGATATTTCTGCTTTGCGACAGGACGGATATTCCATAATCTCTACAGCCAGGGGATACCAGATGAACGAAAACCCGGGAGTTCAGAAGGTATTCAAGGTATGCCATACGGATGCACAGATTGAGGATGAACTGAATCTGATCGTGGACCTGGGTGGCGAAGTAGAGGATGTATTCATATATCATAAGGTTTACGGTGAAGTCAGGGCTAAGCTGCACATTTATTCCAGACGGGATGTCCGGGAGTTTTTGGAGAGCCTGAAGGCGGGAACTTCCAGTCCGTTGAAAAATGTGACGGCCGGATATCATTATCATACGATCAGTGCAAGGGACGAAGAGACACTGCGTCTGATCGAGGAAGCATTATGGGAAAAGGGATATCTGGCACAGCTGCGGGAGTTTGAGCCGCAGGAGATCAAGAAGCAATAGCCTGTTTGGAAAGAATATGTGACAGGAGAGAGACATGGAAGAGACAAAAGAACAGACAAAAGAACAGAAGGATAAAAAGCAGCCGGGAAAGGTGAAAGCTTTTTTAAAGAAAAAGAATATTGAAATATCTGCAAAACGATATTTTATTGATGCAATGGGAGCTATGGCAAACGGTTTGTTTGCATCACTCCTGATCGGTACGATCATATCAACACTCGGCCAGGAGCTGGGAGTACAGGTTCTGATTGATATAGGAACCTTTGCGAAGGGTGTATCAGGCCCTGCAATGGCAGTTGCAATTGCATTTGCATTGCAGGCACCGCCACTGGTCCTGTTCTCCATGCTGGCAGTCGGCAGCTCGGCAAATGCATTGGGCGGAGCCGGTGGACCGTTGGCGGTACTCGTGATCGCAATTGTGGCAACCGAGCTCGGGAAGCTGGTTTCAAAGGAGACAAAGATCGATATTCTGGTAACTCCGCTGGTCAGCATCTGCTCCGGAGTATTACTATCCATGGGATTGGCACCGATCATCGGAAAGGCAGCCAGTGCAGTCGGAACCTTGATCATGTGGGCAACAGAGCTGCATCCGTTTATGATGGGTATTCTGGTATCCGTGATCGTAGGAATCGCACTGACACTTCCAATCAGCAGTGCAGCAATCTGTGCGGCACTCAGTCTGACCGGATTGGCAGGTGGTGCTGCAGTTGCAGGCTGTTGTGCGCAGATGGTAGGCTTTGCCGTCATGAGCTTCAAGGAGAATAAGGTAGGCGGTCTTGTTTCACAGGGAATCGGAACCAGCATGCTTCAGATGGGAAATATCGTAAAGAATCCAAAAATCTGGATCCCGCCGATCCTGACCTCTGCGATCACCGGCCCGATCGCAACCTGCATCTTCAAGCTGCAGATGAACGGAGAGGCGATTTCATCCGGTATGGGTACTTGTGGTCTGGTAGGTCAGATCGGAGTTTACACCGGATGGGTCAATGATATTGCGGCAGGAGCGAAAACGGCAATCACCGGAATGGACTGGTTGGGACTGGTTTTGATCAGCTTTGTTCTTCCGGCGGTGCTGACATGGATATTCGGACAGATCTGCCGGAAAATCGGCTGGATCAAGGAAGGAGATCTGAAGTTGTAGGACTATGCTATGTATTGATAGTATGAGCGAGTGATAAAATGATAAAATCGGCACTTTATGTCAGGGTAAGTATGATGTGTATTTTAAGCATTGGGACCCGGCCTCTAAAGGCCGGTTTTTTCAGTTTAAACAGATACAGGAAAGAATCTGTTGAAAAGCAGAATGAAAGATTACGTGATGAAACAGATTGATGTGGGACTAATTTGTGATATAATTAAGAGGTATTTACCGGAAGAAAAGCGCATTGAACAAGAAAGGGTGGGAGTAAATGGAGTTTGGACTAAGCTTACTGATCGGATATTTATTGGGGAGTGTGAGCCCATCTTATTTTCTGTCGAAGGCCAAGGGAATTGATTTACAGAATCAGGGACGAAAGAATTTAGGAACAACCAATGCATTTATGCTGTTAGGGCGGACAAGTGGAATTATCGTTATGGTTATTGACTTTATGAAAGGGTGTTTTGCAGTCTGGCTGGCACAGGCAATTTTCCCGGAGGTTTCGATTGCGGGAATTACCGCAGGTGTTGCTGCGATTCTCGGACATATCTTTCCGTTTTATCTGAAGTTCCGGGGCGGAAAAGGTCTGGCAACGCTGGGTGGTGTGATATTAAGTACAGACTGGCGGATATTTCTGCTGCTGGCACTGATTGGAATTATTGCTATGCTGATCACGGACTGGGGCTGTGCTGCGTCATTTTCAACCGCAATTTTCTATCCTATACTGTATTTTGGAAAAACATGGAATTATATCAGTCTGTTTTTACTGGAAATCGGGTGCATTTGTGTAATCGTAAAACATTGTGCGAATATTCCGAAGCTGCGTGCAGGAGAGGAGCCTTCTGTTCGGGAAGCAATTAAGCGATTTCTGCATAAAGCGCAGGAGGCGGAAGAATAATAGAAAGACAACTACAGGAGCAACTGTCATGGACAAGATATGGAAATTTTTTGAAAATATGAATGAGTACCTGTATGTATCAGATATGGACACGGATGAGCTGGTCTATATGAATCGGAAAACTATGCATACCTATGGTGTTCATTCCATGGAAGAAGTGAAGGGGAAGAAATGCTATGAGGTATTGCAGGGATGTTCGTTGCCATGCAATATCTGCAATAAGGATAAACTGCAGGAGGGTGAGTTCCGGGAGTGGAAATACTATAATCCGTTCCTGCAGAAGACCCTGATGGTAAAGGATACCATGCTGACGGAGGGTGAGAAGCATTACCGGCTGGAGCTTGCGGTGGATATTACTGCGCAGATGAACCAGATGAATATGCTTCAGGATTATCAGAGTCTGGAAACATTTGTAAATGAAGGTATGCGGATCGCCCTTCGGGCAAGTACACCGGGTAAATCCATTGAGGTAATACTGGAATATCTGGGACGTGCCTTAAACGGAGAGCGTACTTATGTGTTTGAACGGAACATAACTGGTGGAGATGACAATACCTATGAATGGGTAGCAATGGGAGTGAAACCGCAGAAAGATATTCTGCAGAATCTTCCGTCGGAAATCTGTGCAAACTGGTATCGCAGTTTTCAGGAAAATCGCAATATCATTATAGAAGATCTGGAGGATATCCGCGAGGATGATCCGCTGCAATATGAGAATCTGAAACGGCAGGACATTCATTCACTGGTGGTGGTTCCGTTATATGATGACGGTACCGTAATCGGTTTTTACGGTGTGGATAACCCGCCGGGCAGATCCTTAAGCTATGCATCGAATATGCTTCAGATCATGGGACATTTTATCGTGTCTTCCCTGAAACGAAGGAATCTGGTAAAACAGCTGGAGGTTATGAGCTACAGCGATCAGCTTACAAAGTTCGGTAACCGTTATGCATTGGAGCGGTTTGTGGTACAGATGGATCACAGGCGGAGCATTGGCGTCATATACTGTGATATTACCGGCCTGAAGCGGGTGAATGATCAGAAGGGACATGAAGCAGGTGATAAGCTGATCCAGCGCTCCTGCAGTCTTCTGCGAGATACACTGGCAGGCTTTGAACTGTTCCGCATTGGTGGGGATGAGCTCCTGGCGCTGTGCAGCGGCATTCAGGAAGAGCAGTTATATGCACAGGCGCAGAAGGTGAAGGCTCATATGGAGGATTATACGGTAGTCATGGCCATAGGAGCAGTCTGGAAGCCAAACAGTACAAGCAGTATAGATACACTGTTGACGGAATCCGAGCAGCTGATGTATGAGGATAAGGCAGAGTATTATCGGACACACGGAATCGACCGCAGAAGATAGAGGCACAGAGCGTTTGATTAAACATGGACAGAAATTCCAGACGATTCTGAACAAAAAAATAAAAAAAGTGTTGACATCTTTGGACGGCAGTGCTATTGTAGCAGTTAACAAAGAGCAAATGCAAAGAACAGAATACGGTCATTCAAAAAGAAGTACTTCAGAGAGCCGGTGGCTGGTGTGAATCGGTGTATGGTTTGAATGATTATCCTCTGCGAGCAGTGCACTGAATTTCTTGTGAAGTGATCATAGAAATGATTATAGAAATGATCATGTTCGGAGAACAGTAGGTGTCACCGGTTTTCTACCGTTACATAGAAGCTTATTTCCGGAAACAGATTCCCGAGATGAGATTAAGTGGTCGCGAAAACGGCAAGTAAAGTGGTAACGCGGAAGTTTCAACCTTCGTCTTTATAAAAGACGGAGGTTTTTTTAGTTTATTTGTCTCTTTGCAATATTAAGAAAGGAGCCACCATTTGGTGGGGAGAAAATGAATGGCTTAGTAATTGTTTTAATTGGTATCGTTGCATTAGGGACCGGCTATCTGACATACGGACGATGGCTGGCAAAAAAATGGGGAATTGATCCGAAGGCAAAAACTCCGGCGTTTACACATGAAGATGGACAGGATTATGTACCGTCCTCCAAGTTTACGGTTTTCTCGCATCAGTTCTCATCCATTGCAGGAGCAGGTCCTGTTACCGGACCGATCCTGGCATCTGTGTTTGGCTGGGTGCCGGTACTGCTCTGGCTGATCCTTGGTGGCCTGTTCTTCGGAGCGGTTCAGGATTTCGGTGCATTGTATGCATCTGTAAAGAACGAGGGTAAGTCCATTGGTATGGTAATTGAGAAGTATATCGGTAAGGGCGGTAGAAAGCTGTTTATGCTGTTCTGCTGGTTGTTTACACTGCTTGTTATCGCAGCCTTTACAGATATGGTTGCCGGAACCTTCGTCGGAAAAGGAGTAGAGGGTATGACTGCAGAAACCAGTTATGCGAATGCGGCAGCAGCCTCCATTTCCATGCTGTTCATCGTTGCAGCGATTATCTTCGGACTGATCCAGAAGCATGTAAAGAAGATGAATGAGATCGTACGTGCGATCATCGCGATCGCATTGTTGGTTGCAATGTTTGCAATCGGTATGCATTTACCGTTATACGCAACAAAGTCTGCATGGATCTACATCGTTATGGCTTATCTGTTCATGGCATCGGTTATGCCAATGTGGTTACTGATGCAGCCAAGAGATTATATGACAACCTTTATGTTACTTGGTATGATTATCGGTGCGGTTGTCGGTGTCGTAGTTGCACATCCATCTATGCAGTTGAATGCATTTAACGGATTTAACGTAAACGGCAGCACAATGTTCCCGACGTTGTTTGTCACGATTGCCTGTGGTGCGGTATCCGGATTCCACAGTCTGGTATCCTCCGGTACTTCCTCCAAGACGATCAGTAATGAAAAGGATATGCCGATGGTTGGTTATGGTGCCATGGTAGTAGAGTCCTTACTTGGTATTATCTCGCTGGTAGTTGTTGGTGCAGTTGCTGTTAACGGAACCAAGCCGGATGGTACACCATTTGCTATTTTCTCAAGCGGCGTTGCCGGATTCCTTGAAAAGCTTGGACTTCCTGTACAGTTTGCAACCGTATTCATGACCATGTGCGTATCTGCACTGGCATTGACCTCTCTGGACTCCGTAGCCAGAATCGGCCGTATGTCATTCCAGGAGCTGTTCTATGGTGATACAACAGATCCTGCGAAGATGCCGGTATGGCAGAGAGTTCTGACCAATAAGTATTTTGCAACTGTGATCACACTGTTCTTCGGATATCTGTTGACTCTGGGTGGATACAGCAATGTATGGCCATTGTTCGGTTCTGCCAACCAGCTGCTGGCAGCTCTGGTGCTGATCGCACTTTCCGTATTCTTAAAGACGACCGGAAGAACCGGCTGGACATTATATGCACCAATGTTTATTATGCTGGTAGTTACCTTTACCGCACTGGTTCAGAAGACGATCGCACTGGTTACCAATATGGTAAACGGTCAGGCAACTCTGCTGGTAGACGGTCTGCAGTTCATAGTAGCCATCCTGCTGATGGTACTGGGTGTACTGGTCGCATTCAGCTGTCTGAAGAAGCTGTTTACTACAAAGGCACAGCCAAAAACAGAAGCAGAATAGATGATAAACCGTATGAATTTATAGGAATTGACAATTTACATTTAAGCAGATATATGATACGTTAAAAGAGGACATATTATTTGCGATCACGAGTCGGCTGCCGCAAATGACAGAAGCATCCCCATGGGATTCTGAAGCATTTGCGGCAGCTGTTTTTATTTTGCGGCAGTTATGGAGACAAGGAAGATGCAGTGTCATCTTATCTCGGTTATGGCAACGAGAGGAATGCGGTATGAGAAAAATAAAAGGCATAGATTGAAAGGGAGGTAGGTTATATGAGATATGATGTGATTATTATTGGAGCGGGACCGGGAGGAATTTTCTCTGCATATGAGCTGGTGCAGAAGAACCCGGAGATGAAGATTGCTGTATTTGAGGCCGGCCATGCATTGGAGAAGCGCCATTGTCCGATCGATGGAGAGAAGATCAAGAGTTGTATTAATTGTAAGAGCTGTTCGATCATGAGCGGATTTGGCGGAGCCGGTGCATTTTCAGACGGAAAATACAATATCACCAATGCGTTTGGCGGTACGTTATATGAGTATATAGGAAGAAAACAGGCCATTGAATTAATGGAATATGTGGATGAGATCAATATGAAATTCGGCGGTGAGGGAACGAAGCTTTATTCTACCTCCGGCAGTGGGTTTAAGAAGCTCTGTCTGCAGAATAAGTTAAATCTTTTAGATGCATCGGTACGTCATCTGGGAACGGATATTAATTTTATTGTGCTGGAGAACCTGTATGCGGAATTAAAGGAACGGGTGGACTTTTATTTTGATACACCGGTAAAGACGGTAGAAGCTATTGATGAGGAGTATCGTATTTACTGTGAGGACGGACAGAGCTATGATGCGGAAAAGTGCATAATTTCCGTAGGACGCAGTGGCAGCAAGTGGATGGAGAAGATCTGTCGGGAGCTGCAGATTCATACGAAGTCCAACCGGGTGGACATTGGTGTCCGGGTAGAGCTGCCGGCTGTTATTTTCTCACATCTGACGGATGAGCTGTATGAGAGTAAGATCGTGTACCGGACACAGAAGTTTGAGGATTCGGTCCGAACCTTCTGCATGAATCCGAAAGGAATCGTAGTAAATGAGAATACAAATGGAATTGTAACCGTAAACGGTCACAGCTATGAGGGTGCTGATAAGCAGACAGAGAATACGAACTTTGCATTGCTGGTATCCAAGCATTTCTCAGAACCGTTTAAGGACAGTAACGGCTATGGTGAGAGTATTGCACGGTTGTCCAATATGCTGGGTGGCGGCGTGATCGTACAGCGGTTCGGTGATCTGGTCCGGGGACGGCGCAGCAATGACAAGCGGATCGCAGAGGGACTGGTAGAGCCGACCTTAGCTGCGACACCGGGTGATTTGAGCCTGGTACTGCCGAAGCGGATTCTGGATGGTATCATCGAGATGATTTATGCACTGGATAAGATCGCACCGGGAACTGCCAATGATGATACCTTGCTTTATGGTGTGGAAGTGAAGTTTTATAATATGGAAGTAGAACTGGATGAACATCTGGAAAGCTGTTACAAGGGATTATATATTATCGGAGACGGAAGCGGTGTGACACATTCTCTTTCTCATGCTTCCGCCAGTGGTGTATACGTTGCAAGACAGATTGCTGCTGAAAGATAAAACCGGAAAGTATACCATTTATAAGCGGATGATCGGATATGCAACAGCCGGTTGACAGATTGCCGTGGATGCTTGATAGACTGCAACCGGAATGATTTGTATGCTGATTTCATCAAAGCAGCCATAGATGGCGGAATGGAGGAGTATATGATATTAGCGGATAAGATTATGAACCTGCGGAAGAAAAACGGATGGTCCCAGGAGGAGCTGGCAGAGAAATTAGGCGTCAGCCGACAGTCAATCTCAAAATACGAAGGCGCGCAGGCGGTACCGGATCTGGATAAGATTCTTAAGCTGAGTCAGATTTTCGGAGTTACGACCGATTACCTGATAAAGGATGAGCTGGAAGAAGAGATTTACAGCGATGAGATAGGACTCGATGAGGAGAGTGAAGAGGACGGAACACACTATAAGGTGACAATGGAGATGGCGAATGAGTTTCTGGAGCTGCGGAAAAAGGCAGCCGTCCGGATCGCATTTGCAACGCTTCTGTGTATCATATCACCGGTAGCGTTACTTTTGTTTGCCGCAGCCAGTGAGGTGCCGGCATACAGGATTACAGAGAATATGGCTGCCGGAATCGGACTTTGTATATTAATGCTTCTGATCGTGATCGCAGTAGCTATATTTATAATGACAGATATGAAGTCAAAGAAGTTCGAGTTTTTACAGATGGACACCTTTGAAACAGAGTATGGTGTGGACGGAATGGTAAAGGAGCGGAAAGAACGGTTTCAGGATACCTATGTGAAATACAATGTGCTGGGAGCAATATTCTGTGTGGCTTCCGTGATACCGTTGTTTCTCGGAATTGCATTATTTAAGCAGGATCTGTATATTGTGATGATGGTATGCCTGCTGCTCTGTATGGTGAGTGTCGGTGTGTTTTTCTTCGTCCTGGGTGGCACCATCATGAGTTCCATGAACCAGATTCTGGAAGAAGGAGATTTCACCAGAAAAAACAAACGTGATAATAAAAAAACAGAGAAATTCAGCGGTATTTACTGGATCGTGGCAACAGCCGTCTATCTGGGCTATAGCTTTATCACAAATGACTGGGGAAGAAGCTGGATCATCTGGCCGGTGGTCGGTGTATTGTTCCCGGCCATCCGGCTTCTGGTATTAAGTCTGATGAATTCAAAGGAGAAAAAGGCTTAAAGCAGTGTAAAGGTATTCTTATGACATCGGATCAGACCGTCTGCCTGCATTTTGCCCAGCTCTTTGGAAAGGGCACTGCGGTCAAGATTCAGATAATCGGCCAGCTGCTGACGGTCGAACGGAATCTGGAAGGTGGAGCTTCCGGTCCGGACTGCGATCGCAGACAGATAGGTCAGTAATCTGCCACGGATCGTCTTTGCTGAGGTACAGAAGATCCGGCTGGAAAGTGTCAGATTCTTGCGGGCAGTGATCATCAGGATATTTCGCAGGAGCTGATCATACCAGCCTTGGGAAGCATTGGTCCGTTCAAGCAGGGTATTCAGCTGCAGAAATAAAATCTCACAGTCCTCACCGGCAACCGCATCTACCAGCATAGGCTCCCGACAGAGCACGTAAGTCTCTGCGAAGATGTGGCCGGTGGGGATTTTACTTAATAAGCTGGTATTACCCCAGGCATCGACATTCTCGATATTGACACTTCCGGACAGGACGATGCCGATCTCCTGAATCAGATCTCCGGTGTGGAAGATCACGGAATGTCTGGTGTAGGTTCTGCGGTGTGTCCGGGCGAGTGTCAGCATCTCCTGAATCTCCGGCTCGGTTAATTGTTGAAAGATTGGATTTGCAAAAATTTCCATAATTTAATCTCACTTTTGTGGTCATGACCACATGAATTTTCTTTGTATACTACTATAATC
>ERZ1035006.1531-NODE-1531-length-15030-cov-8.925075_pt1 | contig 15030 bp, 15 predicted proteins | sample MGYA00520694_ERZ1035006 | MGnify/ENA primary metagenome ERZ1035006 (study PRJEB33766, sample SAMN09781746) | gut metagenome | biome: gut microbiome | host: Homo sapiens | place: Madagascar | study: EMG produced TPA metagenomics assembly of the PRJNA485056 data... | reverse complement strand
AAATTTTTTTATGAAATTCTTCTCCAAATCATTATAAAACAGATCAAATGCTCCAAGTTCTTTATACTTTTTAAGAACTTGTAACGCTCCCATTTTATCTCCTCACGTATTACTACACTACCTCTTTTATCTTTTCAATTACATAATTTTGCTGTTCCTCTGTAAGTCCCGGATAAATCGGCAAACTAATCGCCCTTACATAAAACCGCTCCGCATTTTCGCATTTACAATCTGCATATCCATGTGCTTGATAATACGGATGTTTATATACCGGAATATAATGCACATTCACACCTATTCCTTGTTCTCTTAACTGTTCAAATATCTCTCTTCTTCTCTCGAAAGGAACCTGAATCATATATAAGTGCCAGCCGCTCTTACAACCAATTAGTTGTTTCGGTGTCACTATCTCCAATGCATCTGCAAACGCTTCATCATATCGCTTTGCAATCTCTGCACGTTTTGCAAGAAACGAATCTAGTTTATTCATCTGACTTGCCCCAAGTGCACATGATATATCCGTAATTCGATAATTAAATCCAAGTTCTAACTGCTGATAATACCACGGTCCCTGATTTTCAGTCATAAGTGCTTCATCACGTGTAATTCCATGACTTCGAAACAGCTGCAAACGCTCATACAGATTGTCATCATTTGTAACTACCATACCGCCCTCTCCCGTTGTGATGGGCTTCACCGGATGAAAACTAAAACATGTCATATCCGACAGACTACCAATCTTCTTTCCCTTATATTCCGCGCCAAGTGCATGAGCGGCATCCTCTATTACCATAAGATTATGTTTTCTGGCAACCTCAGTAATTGCATCCATATCACAAGGCTGTCCTGTATAATGAACCGGAATAATTGCCTTTGTATTTGGCGTAATTTTTTTCTCTATTTCTTTTGGATCTATATTATATGTATCCGAACATATATCAGCAAAAACAGGCGTACCCCCACAATACAAAACACAATTTGATGATGCTGCAAATGTAATCGGAGAAGTAATTACTTCATCTCCCTCCGATATTCCTGCTGCAAGACAAGCAATGTGCAGCGCTGCTGTTCCGCTATTAACTGCAACAGCATACTTTGCCCCTACATATTCTGCTACTTTATGTTCAAATTCTGTAATTTTAGGACCTGTAGTAAGATAATCTGATTTCAAAACATCAACCACTGCCTGAATATCTTCCTCGTCTATTGTCTGATGTCCATATGGTATATACATGTTATCACGCCTTTCCAAACTGAATTATCTCTCTCGCAATTCTCAATGCACCTTTACCATCTACAATATCTGTGCATCGATTAACTACTTCTTTATATTTATGAGCATTATCTATCAACTCTAACAAGATTGACTTTATCTCATTGATTTTACTTTTATCGAGGCTATCATTCTTTCTGATATCTCCTATCCATAAGGTATATTGATTCAAAGCCTCTGCACTAAGTTGATTGTCTACCATTGCAAAGAGGATTGATGGAACATTGTACCGAAGTAATTCATATACCGTCGTTCCTGCTGCCGATATTGCAATATCCACATTTTTCATATATGGACTCAAATCTGTACAGTCAACAATCAATTGAATATTATTGTATCCTCTCCACCGATTTAAAAAGAGTTCTTTATCAGGGAAAAATCTTCCTATAACAACATCAAAATCAATTTTTTCAAATTGCTTTGTTTTAGATATGCTTTCAAGCAATGTATCACAAACTTTTAATTTATCAGTTGCACCCACTGTCATTAACACTTTTTTTATCTGAGTCTTTAGATTAGTTTTCTCAAATTCCCAATAACTTTCCTTTAACGGAACATAATCCAATCCAATCAGTTTTTTGTCATTCTTAAAAATTAATTTATCATAATATCCATTTGTTGCTGCTACATTATAATTTATAATCATAATTTCAGGTACTGTATATTTGTATAACCCATCAATACATGCAACCTTTGTATAGTTGGATAGCTTTTCTAAATATGAATTGGATGCGAAATAACTATCAACCAATATAAGCGATATCTCATACTGTATAATAAATTTTGAAACAATATCTATATCTTCATCAATCTGGCGATAATCAATTTCCAGGACAATTGCTTCGAATCCCATATCAGCAATATAATCCTTTGAATAGTCATCAGATAGAATAAATATAACTTGTTCTCCAAAATACCTTAACCCCTGTGCAATTGAAACACATCTATTTATGTGTCCTAATCCTATTTGATTGTTTCCATCTACTCTAATTGAAATCATGAATTTCCCTCAGTACTCAAAACAACCTAATTAATTTCGGTTTACTTTCTCCGCCTATTTTTCCATCCAAATAATAATCAACAATTGCATCATCGTAGGTCTCATATATCAACTTTAAATGTTCTGGTCTCCAATCCTTTACCAGAAAAAGTTTTCCTGTTTTCTTTTGCGCAACTCCTTCTATGTTTCCCTCACTAATGCGCTGGATTACCCTTCCAAGTTCTCTTCCAGCTTCAAAAACTGACTTAGCTGCAACCTCGTGCATACAATCCCCTTTTTCCAAAACAGGTACTGTCTGATGAATTATATTTCCAGCATCTATTTTCTTTTCAATTTTATGTATTGTTGTTCCAACATACTGCGGTTCAAGAAAATAAAAAGGCCAAAACATTGTCGCAGAGCCTTTATACCAAGGTGAAAGACCACCATGTAAATTAAACGCCATATTTGGACATAAGTTTAATATATTTTCGCGAAGTATTCCTGGTCCATAACTAAATATACAATTTGCATCTATCTCCTTAATAAAACGTTCTACATCTGTACCATTAATATCACATTCTTCAACTTCAAGAATAGGAACGTTTTCAGGCATGCTGTCATCAATTCCAAAATATTTTTCCTCACATTTAGCCCTTAATTCAAAATGATGAATAAACATTTTTTTCATTTCATCGCTAAGCTTTGGATCTACCTCTAATATCATAGGCTCTCTTTTTTCCATAACAATTCCAACTAACAAACCAGTTTCGGCAAGTTTTCTTGCAATGTAACAATGACGCGGATGTGATCCGGATATATACACTATTCTCATACTATCTCCTCCAATAATTCATTATTTTTAAGTAACTCTACTATTTTTGCAACTTTTACAATTGATATTCCAGTAATTTCGCTTATCGATATTAAATCATTTTTACCATCAGAATACGAAAAGACATCTAATAGTTCTTCACTATCAGCCATAACTTTTGTGCCTTTTCGACTCAAAGTCGGATATAAATTTCTTTTACCTAACTGTGGTTCACAATAGGTAGTAGCAATATATTTATTATTACTTTCTAATATATCTATACAGCTCATAATTACATCATAAGCACCTTGTAATCCTTCCTCACTTACAAAATCCAAGTCATCAGCAGAAGTATGATATTCTGGATATTCAAAAAACTTAGTTCGACAAAATGTGCACATAGGCAAATTAACTAACGGTGAACAATATTGTCTTTCATCAGATCCTCTTTCCATATATGAATATGCTTTATAATGTTCTTTTTCGTTTTTTAGAATATTTTCTAAAATTCGCTCAGATATATTATTCCCATATCTAGACTTTACAATAGAGTACTCCTTATTATCACCAACACATGTAAGAATGTATCCTGCAACTACATTATTTTTTAAATTCTCAAGATTTTGAGAAATAAATGTAATTGCACCAATTGTTTCAGGCGCCAATACAAATCTATAACTATACTTCCGATTTTTCATTTTTGAAACTTGATTTGCAAGACCAATAACAACCGCAGGTCCAGAACATTCATTATTGGCCATAGATGGATGACACACATAAGAAGTTATTAACACCTCTTTTTTCGTTTTCCCCGGCAAAAAAATTTCACCATATGTAAGGTTACCTTCTTCGTCATATTCACTATCAATCACTAAATGATATCGTTTCGTCAAGTCAAGCGCATCATACATATTTTTGCTCATGCAAAATCCACTCATTTCCCTATAATATGATGTAATATAAGGAATACAATCTGGCTGTTTTTCCTCATAGAATATGTAATTTTTTAAATCTTTTCCTTCCACCCATATATCTAATGGCGCGGAATATCCCACTATATGCAAATTATTATCCAAGAAATCAATTATACGATTATTATCTTCATCCTCAATATAAGCAGCAGTAATATTCCACTCTCTTGGAACAACCCAATCAAAAACCCTTGTTCCAGATTTTACTCTTTTTATTTCTAACTCACTGCAATACTTTTTTAAAATCTCTAAAGTTTGTTCAACCCCTTTTCCCGTTATACTTCTATAAATCGGGAAAATCTCTTTAACAATATTATACAAATTCATTTTTCTTTTCCTTTACCTTCTAAATAATCCTCGAATAACAAATTTTTCCGGTTTCACTTCTTGGAATTGCTTCAATAACATGTATTTTAAACAGATTTTTATACAATCCCGTCACAGAACTAATATAATCTAAAATGTCGTTCACAAGCTCTTCATTTGTAATATATATATCCATGCACTTATCATCACCTGCGCAGGCACATTCAATATTATATTTTGAAGAGATTATTCTCTCACACTCATCAAGACTTACGCGATAACTCAACAACTTCAAAAATCTAGACATTCGACCAACGATATAATAACAACCATCTTGATCTCGTTTTGCAAGATCTCCAGTATAATATACACCGTTCCACTCATCGTCTTTTCTTAAATCTTCTTTACATACAGCATATCCCATGGTGACGTTCGGACCTTTATAACCTAACTCACCTTGTGCTTCTGTTTCTTCAATGATTCGACCATCTGAATCTCTCAAAAATAATTCACCTTCCGGTATTGCCCTTCCAATGCTCCCGATTTTTTCACACGCCAACTCAGGTGACAACATACTCATTCGTGCTGATGTCTCCGTTGTTCCAAATGTTGCAATAAAACGTTTTCCAGAATTTTTTGCATATTCGGCAAATTGTGCGAACACCTTATCTGTTAATTTTCCGCCGCCTTCTGCTAATGTTGTTAAATCCGGTAAATCCATATTAAAGAAATGGAGTCTTCTCAAAATATCATAACTAAATGGCACACCAGTAAAGTTAGTGACTCCTTCATTTTTTACAGTATCCCAATATTCACCAGATATAATGTTATCTGTTGTCAATATCGCAGTCGCCCCAACATACAAATGTGTATTTATTACATTTAACCCCATCGTATATTGCATGCCTAAATCACATAAAGGTCTTTCTTTTTCTGTCCATCCAAAAGCCTTAGCAACATTTTTTGCATTTGATTCCAGATTACCTATTTTATATCTTACAAGTTTCGGACTCCCAGTTGTCCCTGAAGTGGTCATTAACAACTGCAACTTTTCATTTATAGCATAAACCTCATTGTTAGTTCTAAGCAGGCAAAAGCCTCTATTTTCAAAGACTATCTCACCCGAAAATGTTCCCCTTTTTTTTGAATCTACACATATATACTGTGGTTTATATATATCCATTAAATTGTATAATAATATCTCGTCAATCTTATCGCTTATCATAATAGGCACAATCCCAGCCTCTACTAAAGATATATATCCAACGAGCGCGCCAACTGTATTTTTACACATGCATAACGCAACTCCTCGAGTTAAGTCCAGATTGTTTACTGACCTTGCAATTTCAGCGATTTCCCCATAAGTTATACTGTTCCCAAAACTATCCTTCGCTGCAACTTTATTCGGTTGTTTTTTTTCAATATCTAAAAACATATGCCTCTCCTATAAAACAGAACCACCATCTACAGATATAATCTGTCCAGTAACATAATCAGACATATCACTTGCCAAATACGTGCACGTTTTAGCAATATCCACAGGTTCTGCAACCCTATCCAAAGATATATTATCTATTCTTTTCTGTACCTTTTTCTGTTCTACACAACTTAACATTTTTGTATTAGTTAGACCGGGAGCTACAGCGTTAACTCTTATTCCAAATTCTCCAAGTTCTTTTGAAAGCGACAAAGTCAACGAATTAACAGCCCCTTTAGTTGCTGAATACACCGACTGTCCCGCATTCCCCTTTACGCCAACAATTGACGATATGTTTATGACACTCGCTTTTTCTGATTTCTTTAATAATCTCGCACAATACTGAAGCATATTAATTACGCCGAATACATTAACACTAAACATGTCTTCTACTTGTTCCTTGGGAACCATTTCAATATAGCCATTGTATTCCACGCCTGCATTATTTACCAATACATCCAAATATCCATGTTCTTTTTTTATTTTTAATACGGCTTTTTTTACAGACTCTACATCCGTTACATCAAACACCAAGGGAACAATCAACTCATTATCTGAACTAATTGTTCCCTCTTTTCTCTCGTTCGCATAAACGAGCGCACCTTCAGAAGCCATATATTCACATATAGCTTTGCCAATTCCTCTGGTTGCTCCTGTAACCAAACATATTTTTCCTGCTAAAATATTCCCCATATTACATTTCCTCTTGTAAATTCACTCCATATCTTTCCAATATGAGTTTTCCATTCTCATAAGAGCCAAAATGAAGAATATCATTCGGATCAAATATTACATCGAATGTATCCTCTAACTCAGATATAAGAAACATATGACTTAATGATGTCCATTCGTCAGTGTCTGCAAACGTAAAAGAATCATTGATTCTATCTTCTCCAACACTAAATACCTGCATAAAAATCTTTTTATATTTGTCTTGTTTTGTCATGTGTTAATCCTCCAATATCAAACTAATATTTTCCAAAGAAATTAATCTGCCAATGGCTCTTTCTATCATTGGTTTTTTCGATAACCATTCTTTATGTGTCATCTCTAACGTAATCAATTTATCTTTATAGCCATTTTCTCTGACAAAATCTTCTTCATTTGAAACTCTGCATCCAAAATCTTTTTGCAATTGAAGATTTTTTCGATTAGATTGCATAACTAGCGTACTCATCTTACCATTTGGAAGCTTATTAAAAATATATTCCATTCTAACATACCCAAGTAATGCTCCAAATCCTTTGCCAAGATACTCTTCCTTTATGAGATAAGAACCAGATACAATTTTGTTTTTATCCTTACATATCCGAAATGTCATAATTGCTATCGGTTGTTCATCCAACATTGCAATATATACTCTTTGGCTTTCAGAAATTTTCAACATATTCAAATATGCTTCATGTTGCTCTGTTGAAATCTCTGTTGAATTAATCATATTTTTTCGTACAAATTCTTGATTTCTCCAGTTTCGCACCTCATACTTGTATTCACTATCATTGATATTTTCAAATCGTAATTTTGAATTCCTAGCAATAATCATCTTCTTTTAAAGGCTCTCCTCTATGCAAATCTCTACTTGCTTTTTTCCCTAATACTATATCATAATATCTCGTATGTAGTCCATGTCCTGGTCTAATGCATTTTATATGTTCCGAAGTTATTATCTCTCCTGCCTTAACATCCTTTACAACAAATATCGACTTTCTGTTTATTCGTCCGCCTTTCTCTTTTGGAGTAAGTTTGAAAACAGGTTCACCCAACATTCTTTCTGTCAATCGAACTTTTTCAACCAGTTCTGCAAATTCCTCTCTATTAGTAGAAAATGCGGCATCAACACTATCATCATCACGACTGATGCAAAAATGTTTCTCTATTACTTTAGCACCTAATGTAACTGCCATAATATCTGCTTCATACCCTAAAGAATGATCTGACAAACCAACAATACATCCAAATTTTTCTTTCATAACAGGAATAAGCGATATTCTCATATCCTCGTATACAGCTGGATATTCACTTGTACATTTCAGCAACACGTAGTCATGATTTCCTTGTTCCTCAATTGTTTGAACCGCTTCCTCTATCTCGACTTCCGTTCCCATACCACAAGATATAAAAATTGTTTTACCAGTCGATGCAACTTTACGAATCAACGGAATATCGACCAATTCGAATGATGCAATCTTGTATGCGCTAACCTCTAATTCTTCCAGAAAATCAACAGAAGTATCATCAAAAACTGTGGACAAAAAATCCATACCTAGTTTTTCACACTCCTCTTTGATTTGTTTCTGCCACTCCCAGGGAGTATATGCCTGCTTATACAGATCATATCTTGTATAACCTTTCCACAAACCAGTTGTAAGCTTAAAATAATCATTATCACAATCTATCGTTATTGTATCAGCTGTATAGGTCTGTATCTTTAAGCAATCAGCACCGGCTTTCGCCGCTGCATGCACAATATCCAAAGCCTTTTTTAAGCTACCTCCATGATTTGCCGACATCTCAGCAATAATATATGTTCTATTGTTTTTAATACAGTCTTTAAATCTCATTAGCATCCCTCAATCTCTGGTATTTGGATTCCGCAATAATCCAATCTTCTAACGTATCAATATCCTGAACATATTTATTGTCAATTTCAATTCCGGTCATATTTCTGTCTTCATAAGCAACTGTTAATATTTTATCTGCCTTACCCATATAGAACTGACCACAATCATAATACAGCGGTTCTAAATCCTGCGTTCTGACATTTTGATATTCTGGCCATTTTTTTCTTATCTGCTTATCCAACATAATAAAGCATCTTTGTGCCGGATATTTTAATCTTGCAACAGGAGTCAAAAAATCTGCACTGTCTTCATACATTTTTTCTTTTGCTCTTCTCAAAAGTTCTCCTGTAACAAATGGTGCTGCAGGATATAAACAACAGTAAAAATCAATCTCTACACCCATTTTTCCATACTGCAAAATAACCTCTTTAATTACGTCTGCAGTAGTTGCATAATCAGACGAATTCTCTTTACTTCTGAGAAACGGGACTTTCGCTCCATATCTCTTGGCTATTTCAGCTATTTCATCATCATCAGTAGAAACCATAACTTCATCAAATATTTCGCTCTTCAATGCAGCCTCTATACTATATGCAATTATTGGTTTCCCACAAAATTCCTTTATATTTTTTCTAGGAATCCTTTTACTTCCTCCTCTTGCAGTTATGATTGCTATTGATTTTCCCATTTATCTTTTCCTCTTTTATATGAAATGTTTGGATTTTGTATTATCTAATCTTTCTAATAACTCATTAAATTTTGTAATTCTGCACTGTGGGCAGTTATTTTTACAAAATTCACTATCACAAACCATCTTTGCTTGCTTTTTTCGTTCCGCACCATTCCATAATTCCTGAAAACTTTGTAAATTAATATTTCCAACCGGATTAAGCCAATTATAGATATTTAAACGTCCACACAAATATACACTTCCGTCGCCAGAAATAATGCTTGTCAAACTATGTGCTCTACATCGTAATCCTGCATTTCCATGATTAGCATTTTCCTTCATCCCATCCACAATTACCCCAAAACTTTGTGTTTGATAGCATTTCAAATAATTCAAATCAACCCCATATGGATATAATTCCTCACAATCCACCACTGGTCGTAACTGAATATAGGATACCCCCGCTTCTTTTAAGCGCATAACCAAAGTTTCAAGTTCAGCTATATTTTTCTTCGTTACAACATATCCAACCCCAACTGTATTGCAATATCTTGTATAGTTTGCAATATTATTTACAACTCTTTCAAATGCATCCACTCCTTTTAACTCTAAATATTCTTTTGAAGTTGATGCATCCAAACTTACACGAATCCATTCAAATTGCCGTAACTGTTCTTCTTGCAATGCCACTGTTCCATTTGTAATAAGCCCAAGGCTAAGATTGTTCTTCTTTGCAAGAGTAACAACTTCGTTAAAATGTCTATAAAGTGTTGGTTCACCCCCACCCTCTAAAACAACGCCTTTGGTTCCACCCTTTGATAAATCCTCAAATAATTTTTCTACAACTAAAAGATCCATCTCCTTGCTATGTCCCTGACGTAATCTTAAATCATTATCAGAACAATATACGCATTTTAAGTTGCATGTATTGGTAAGTGTCATTTCTACACTTATCGGATACGAGGTATCCATATCGTTTTGATTAAGCAAGCTCTTGACCTTTTCTGGATGCAAAAATAACTTTTCTAGGCCAACTTCCTTGGCTGGCTCCATCATATTATATCTTGCTAATACAGTATGATTGTCAAAATACTTCAAGATACTGTTATTGGTAATATCTGCCCCAAGATTATTCACCAATTCTCTTATAACTTCAAGATCTTTGTTATTCTCCAAATAAACTTTATAAGAGGGTCTTTCTTTGCATGTCTCTTTTTTTAATATTTTATAATTAGACGAATTCTGTCTAATATAATATCCTATTGTACTTCTCTGTCCAATCGTAAGATTTTCCTTCTGCATATTTTCAAGCAGACTTGTTGTAAACACTTCACAACCCGTTCCCCACAATACCCCCCTTGAATGCTCATTGTATGAATAATCATAATTCCCAGAAATATGCTCTGCATATAATAATTTCAATTGTTCAATATCAATCAAAGGATAATTAGAGTAAATTCTTACAAAATCTTTCACATCACATTCATGTGCAGCATGCAACAATCTACTTAAAACATCATCGAAAGAACCTCTAAAAAGTTTTACCCCTTCTGATTTTGCAACCTCAACATATATATCATCTTCTGCATTATCCGACACCGCCATAACAATGTCTTTTTCTTTTTTTATCCTTCTTATAACATACGAAATAATTGGCACCTCATCTAAAATTTGAAACCCTCTATTTTGCATCGATTCCTTACAATTTGATGCCTGTAAAATAACCGTAATCATACTAATTGTCCTCCTTAAAGGCTGTTGTCATTTGCACAAAGTATATCGTAAATTCTTTCGTATCCTTTCCCATCTACCTGAGACTTTCCTGCAATGCTCATATCTTCTCGAATAGAATAAGGTTTTATTTTTTTACACACCTGCAAAAACTCATCATAATTGAAATCCTTTGCTATACTTGCGCAATATGAAAAACCTTTTTCTTCATAAGCTTTTCCATTTTTTACTTCATGCGGAACGCTTGGTATTACAATTGTTGGAGTTCCAATTACTGCCAATTCATGTAACGTGTTTCCTCCGGAACAAAATGCTAAATCCGACTCGAAAAATAATTCACTTAAAAAATCAATATTTCGATATATCTTCACATTTTTTGCATCCCTAACGACTTCTCGCAACTCTTCTTCCTGACGATAACCGCCGCCTAATACAAGATTAAGTATGTCTATACTTTGATCATCCTTTAACCATTTTGCAAGTTTTATTGTGCTATTACCAACATCCACGCCTCCCATAGAAACCGTGATCATTTTTATCTGATCTCGAATATCCTTATCTCGATTATGATATTCTTGCAATTTCAAAGGCAACACCAAATACTGCTCACCACAATACACTTTGCCTTTTGTATCATATTTCCAAAATGATGAATCTATCATAGGATTCACAATAATATCTGCATCTAACGTTTTATTTCCAAATTCATCAACCGAAATAATACATACATCTATTTTTTGTTTTAACAATTGAACAAACTCATTTTTTATATCTCTTAGATTAAACATAACCGTGTCTATCCTATGTTCTCTCAAAAAAGAAATTAAAAACTCTAATTCATTCTGAATATTTTTACTGTATTCATAATAATTAATATTTATTCTTCTCTTTAATCCATCCTGCATATCACTATTTACTAGCAAAATGCACTCAATATTCTTTGAAGTTAAGTAATTACATGTTTCTAAACACTCAAACAAATGTCCACTTGCAACACACTCATTTGCTTCTGTTACTACTAAAATCCTTTTCATTATTCCCTCTCGGTATATCTTCCCCTTAGGAAATTAAGCAATATCTTTTCGCCAGCTGTTCTTTCCCATGTATAGGTTCCTTTTATTTTTTCAACTCGGCGTATTCCTTCAACCATTTCTTTTAGCTTGTCCGGTTCGATTGATACCACATGATCTGTTCCCATATATTCAAGTCCTTGATTGAAATGGTCAATAGGAGTTTTTCTGTCCAGTGTAATATGTTTTTCTATAACATCTGCACCCATTGCCGCTGCTGTTATCGGCGCCCAGATGTCATCTGTATGATCAGAGTATCCTACTTTTAGATTCGGATACATTGATTTTAATATAAGCATCATATTAAGTTTTACGTCTTTTTCATCTAGTGAAACTAATCCGCGTTCTTCTAATAACGGTCCAGTCGGATACTCCGAAATACAATGAAGTAAAATAATCTCTTTTGGTTTATTTAGCAATTTTATCGCATCTCTAACTTCGTCTAACTCAGCCATACCTGTTGACATATATACAATTTCAAAATTATCATTAATAAACTCAAGTAATTCTTTTTTTCGAACAAAACTACTCGCAATTTTTACCTTTTTTTCGCCTGCTAACAACATAGTTTGCGCTGTGTTTACCGACACTGGAGTGAACAAAATGTCTAAACCTTTTTCAATTGTATGTTGTTTTAATAAATTAATTTTTTCCAAAGGTAAATCCAGTTTACTGAACCAATCATATTCCGGATCATCCTTTGCAACCTCTGACATATCAAGCAACTGGAATTTCACGATGTCACATTTCGCATCTGCAGCTGCATCAATCATCTTTATTGCGTTCTCAATTTTTCCGTTAAAACATTCTCCAACTTCAGCAATAATAGAAGCTCCCATAATTATTTCTCCCACTTCTTTAAAATCTGTTCTAATAACCAAAAGTCATATTCATCATCAATTTCCGCATTTTCATACCGACTAATAAATTTGCGACCAATTTTTTTACCATATCGATCACCATTTAAAATATTCTCTGCTTTTATTACATAAACATTTCCATCATCGTAAAAAAATCCCTGAATCTGTTGTCTTGGCAGAGTATTTTTCCCATACTCTTTATAATCACACATAAAACCAGTTGCAAGAGAATCATATTTTCCTTCTATAAATTCATCGATACATTCATCAATTAACCCGTCTGATCTATATGGTGATGTCGGCTGTAATAATACTAAAATGTCAGCTGGAAAATTGTTTAAAGCATGTACCATGACATCCTGTGTCGAAGCGGTATCTGTTGCAAGATCATCAGGTCTCTTTAATACAATAGCTCCTGCATTTCTCGATATCTCAGCGATTTCATCACTATCTGTAGATACTACCACCTTGTCTAGTTTATTACTCCTTAACGCTTTCTCAATGCTCCATACAATCAAAGGTTTCCCATGAATCATTTTTATATTTTTCCCTGGCACACCCTTGCTCCCACCTCGAGCCGGAATAAGTCCTAATATCATTCTTTTGTCACTTCCTTGTACTGTTTAATTCTATCCTCTATATCATATTTTCCTATAACTTTATCGTCACATATTGTTGCATACTCTTCTCTCAATGGCTCCCATTTACATTTTCTTGCCGCAACACAGGAAACACATGGCATACCCTCAATATCCCCCTTAAGATGGCGTTTTCTCAATTTTGTTATATATTCATTATTCCATGCCTCTCTCAATGAATCCCTATTCAAATCTGCATAAACAAAATAATTCTGAAAATCTGCACAACAAGCGGTAAGATATCCCTCGTATGTAACAAAAACTCCATTCCATAACATATAACAAGGTATAGACATTCCTTTTGAAAAATCTGTACTTGTACTTATCAACTTCATTTCCTCGTTGATATATCCTCCCATTTCTATAACTGAATTAATCAGCACTTCATCACAATGCTTTTTACATTCTTCGACAAACTTTTCATATGTATTTTCTACAAATCTTGTTATTGCGATAGACACGAACACCTTCAATTTATTGTTAATTGTTTGCTTATATTTATACGTTTTTTTCAAATTATTCATTACCCTATCAAAATCATCTCTTCCATGTATTAATTTGTAATTTTCTCTGTTAGTCCCATTTATTGAGAATTTAATACTGTCAAGGCCCACATCTAGCACTTCTTTTATTGTTGAAAACTCAACCGAACCACCGTTTGTATCAATATACACATATGTATATCCTATTTCCTTAGCCCACTTAATATATTCTCCTAGATTTTTACTCATAAATGGTTCGCCATTTGAATAAAAGCCTACTTCTCTAAAACCTTCTTCATATGCTTCTTTCAATATCCTGGTTAATAGTTTTTCATCAATAAAGCCTTTTTTTCTAGTCATTTTTCTATTTGCACAAAATAGACATTGATGGTTGCAAATATTTGATAACTCTATATGAAGACCCTTGAGCGGATACGCAATACTGCTTTCTGTATTGTCTATTGTCTGATATTCCGCAATTCGGTTTTTATACTCTCCCATTACAATCTCCTTTTTATTCTGCAATCGCGTAGCAAACTGTTTCTTCATCCAACAATTCATAATGTCTAAAATACAATTTGTATCCACTATACATACTTTTTATCAGCTCAGGAATCTCAAAATAATCCCCCGGTTTATGATAAACACATATTGCTAAAATCGGATGATGCTTCTCAATTACATCTCTTGCCCCAAGCAAAGCGTCATACTCTGCGCCTTCAATATCCATTTTTATAAAATCTACATGAGACAGCTTGCTTTGTTCAACTATATGATCAATACTATCACATTTTACAATTACATCTCCATCTTCTGTTTCTCTCGATGCCATGCTATTTGTACTATCAAAATGTAATTCTTTTTTCTTATTGGAAGCCCCTACTTTATAGATATCAACATTTTCCACATTGTTATTATCTATGAATTGTCTTAACAATTCTACATTTTTTTCAATAGGCTCTAAACATATTACTTTTTCATATTTTCTGTTTGAATACTCAAGAAAAACATCTAAAGTGTCCCCTATATAACTTCCTGCATCCAAAAAAACAACATCTTCTCCTAACTGTATTAATTCTTCATCAAAATATTGATGTTTATCAATAATCTGCTCTAAATATTCGATTTTGTAGGTTGATCTATAATTCAATAAATTCATAAATACTTTCTTCGACTTCTCGTCAGCCAACATGTTATA
>ERZ1035006.1529-NODE-1529-length-15057-cov-23.577323_pt1 | contig 15057 bp, 6 predicted proteins | sample MGYA00520694_ERZ1035006 | MGnify/ENA primary metagenome ERZ1035006 (study PRJEB33766, sample SAMN09781746) | gut metagenome | biome: gut microbiome | host: Homo sapiens | place: Madagascar | study: EMG produced TPA metagenomics assembly of the PRJNA485056 data... | reverse complement strand
GAGAAGATTTATCACCTATTTTTTATTTTATACTTTTTCTGTCTATATCTTATTATAATTATAATGTTTCGTTGATGATTTTCTCCTTGCATTCTTCCATCAACCATTTTGGCGTACTGGTAGCACCACAGATGCCCACGGTGTTCACACCCTTGAACCAATCCATGTTGATTTCATCAGCACTCTCTATCTGATAGCTGTTGGCATTCACGCTCTTGCATTCCTTGAAGAGCACCTTACCATTCGAACTCTTTCTGCCGCTGACAAAGAGGATGACATCATGCTTGCTGGCAAAGTTGGCGATATTCGGCATGCGGTTGGCCACCTGTCGGCAGATGGTGTCGAAGCTCTTGAAGCTGGCACCCTCCACAATATGTTCCTGGCAATATTCGATGATGCGATGGAACTCGTCGAGACTCTTGGTAGTCTGGGAATAGAGGGCGATGTCGCGACTGAAATCCAGTTTACCTATCTCCCCTAGATGCTCCACATCCTCCAACTTCTCTACCACGATGGCATGTCCCTCGGTCTGACCTACCAAGCCCAGCACCTCGGCATGTCCCTTCTTGCCGAAGATGATGATCTGCGCCTCGGGATTGTTGACATACTGCTTTTTGATGCGGCGCTGAAGCTGGAGCACCACAGGACAGGTGGCATCGATAATCTCGATGTTGTTGCGTTCGGCAAGGGCATAGGTCTCTGGTGGCTCTCCGTGGGCACGAAGCAAAACCTTCACACCGTGGAGTTCCTTCATCTCATCATGGTCGATGGTGGTCAGACCAGCCTCATGCAGGCGCTCCACCTCCATACCATTGTGCACGATGTCACCCAGACAGTAAAGCTTACTGCCCTTCTCCAACTCTTCCTCAGCTTTCTTGATGGCAGTGGTCACGCCAAAGCAGAAACCACTGCCGTTATCTATTTCTATCTGCACGTTTTTTTAAAGTTTAATGTACATGAATCTTTACTACAATCTTCGCATTGTCAGGATCATTCGTAATCATCAGGATACGTGGATTCTTCTTGGCACGCGACTTCTTCAAGTCTGCCTTCACCACGGTCACCTTCATCTTCACGGATTCTCCCGGTTCAATCTTGCTCTTCTTCAAATTCACCTGCAAGCCCATGGTAAACATCTGCATGCTTCTGATTTCGAGCGTCGACTTACCGTTGTTGGTAATCAGCACCTCGCCCTTCAGTTTCTTCTTGCTGCCGAAGCTGCCCAGGTCGAGGTCGGTGGTTGAAAGTTCAGCCTTTGGAGCCATCTCCTTCTTCTCTGCCGTCATGTTTTCGAAGGCAGGCAGGAGAACGGAAGAAACCACGATTTCCTTCTCTGGGGCAATCTTGTCGCCAGGGCGCTCACCCAGATAGATGGAAGTCTGGTTCAAACCGAAGTCACGCAGTTTTTTGGAATCCAGCATCAGGATGACCTCGGCAGCACGATGCGGTGCCACCTTGGATGGAGAAACCTGTGCCTGCAGGTAGCTAGGCAGATGCATCACCACCGGCTCCATCATCTGCTCGGTAGGGTTGAAGATATGGATGCGCTGAACAGGGCGGTCGCCACGGTTCACGTCATCAAACTCCACCTCCTGGGCATCCGACTTGATCTCGCCCAGCATCTCATCATACGGACCAGCGAAATCCACCACATTGCTCACCACTTTGCCTCGCATCGTAAGGATGAAAGGTTCGTCGGCGGCATTGGTGTAGAGGCATACCTGCTTGTTGAAGGTACCCATCTGCTTGGCATCATACACCGCCTTTACCACGAAGCTCTCGCCTGCGGCAATGCTCTTCTTAGGGTATTGCACCTCGGTGCAGCCACAACTTTTCAACATGTTGTGGATAACCAGAGGTCTGTTGCCCTCGTTCTTCATCATGAACTCAGCCGTTACGGGATGGCGAAAAACCACCTGTCCGCAGTCTACCACCTCGTGCTGGGTTGCTATCTTCTGTGCCGATGCCGGCAGCGCCAACAGCGCTGAGAGCATCAATATATTCATCCGTTTCATACTATTCTATTCTTAATTATCAATCTAATAACTATTAACTTTTAATTGTTAACTTTCAACTCATAACCCTCCGTGCGACCACCAAATTCCGGACTGTAGGCACACCTTGCACTGCAAGTTCCGCCCTGATAGTCGCCCTTTCTATCCACGTAGTATTCCATTTCTACGACGTGCTTACCTTTAGATAAACGATCGAAATAGAAATTTGTTGTGTTGTCTCTTGGAGAAACATAGCAGCCCAGATTCCACTGATAGCCACTCAGCTGGTTGACTGGCTCCAGGCAGGCGGCACGCTTATCCATGATTTGCACGAAGTCGTAGTCACGGTCGGCGGTGATGATGAGTGTTACCTTCACCTTCTCTCCCACCTTCGCCTGTGCCGTGCCCCTGCCCTGCGATTCAGCAGGAACGATGACACGACGCACCTTGATGCCCGATTCGGCAGAGGCTATTTCGCTAAGCGGCTGCTTAAACTCCGCATACACGGCACCCCAACTGGTATAATCGCTCTTCTTCCGGATGCTCAGCGTAGATGCCTTTCCCGCCTTCTCGGTCTTGACATACCCCAACGTAGTGGAATCCTGCGGCATCGGAAGCAGCTTGCCATCCAGTTTCAGCACGGCATTCTCAGCCTTCTTGTCCCAGTTGCTTTCATTGCCCTTCATAAAGGCATAGACGGCATCCACGGTGTTCACCGGCGTATCCCAAACCTGAGTGCGCTTCGACATCAGGAGCCAGCGCTGCAGTTCCTCAATGGTCTGCTTGTCGTTTGGCTTCAGCATCTGCATCGCTTCTATCACGGATACCTGGGTAGGAATCTTATAGTTTCTCCAGCTGTAGAGTGCCTTGCGGGTATCGTAGTAGCGGCCCATCTCCTCTCGGTAAACGGCATATTCGTTCACGCTCTGCAGATATTCGCCTGCCTTTTCGCGATAGGCAGCATTCTGCTGGCTGTTTCCGGCTAGCACCACGGCAGCACGAGCCTTGCCATAGATGGTGAAATCACCGGTCATCTTCGACATCTTTTCCAGCAGATAAGCCTTGTCAGCTTCCAGATTCTGCTTCATCTTTCTGCCATCCATCGAGAGGATGTAGAGATAATGCAGCGCCTGCTCGCTAGGACTCACCTTGTGCTTTTTCTCCTCCTGCTTCTTCATTTCTCTTACTTCCTGTGCTGTCTGCCAGGAGAGATAATCAATGGCAGAAGTCAGCATCCGGGCGGTTGATTTCTGAACACCGGCAACGGCATTCAGACGAACCATCATTTCGGCTACCGACGTTGTCATGTATCTGCTGCCCTTCATTCCATTCCACCAGGAGAAGGAACCGTTAGGGTTCTGCAACTTCTTCAGCTTTTCCACCTGATTCTGTAAGCGAATGGTCTCCTGAGAGAGATTCTGCTCTGGCTGTTTTTCCAGAGAGAGATACTTCTGGATATGGGTGGTGATGGTATTGGCGTAGATGGCAGACATCAGCGAGATGGCATCCTCCTCATCCGGATTGCTGATAGACGGCAGCGCCTTGACCATCAGCCAACTTGGATTGTTGGTATATTCCACGGTCACCTTTGCATCCTCTGCGCCCTTCGCCTGCTTGCCCTCCTTGTTCAGGAAGAGTTTGCTCAGGTCGAAACTCTGCTCGCCCGGCTGGTGCAGGGTGATAGGCAGGGTGTTCACCACGAGTTCACGGTTGCTCAAAACCGGCAGGTAATGCTGTTCACCATCGCTGTAGCCATTACCGGCAGCCACCACCTTATTTATATATACACCTTCTTTCAATCCCGATACATCAAAGGAGACGATGGCTGAACCCTCGGCATCTATCTTATAGCCCTGGGTCTTCTGCCAAACCACCTTGTTGGTCTCCGGGTCGATAATCTGCATGCGGGCGTTGCCGCTCACCTTCTTATCAGAAGTATTGGAGAGCTTAGCCACGATGGTAGCCTTATCGCCCTCACGCAGGAAGCGAGGCATGTTAGGCTGCACCATCACGGTTTTCTGAGCCACAGCCTCATCCACCAGCAAACCGTTGCGCATCTCCTTGTCATGAGCCAAGCCCATGAACTTCCAGGTAGTCACGCTCTCCGGCAGGGTAAATCTGATGGCTACGTTGCCATTGTTGTCGCTCTCCAAGGCAGGATAGAAGAAGGCGGTCTCGTTCAGGTTCTCACGCACCTGTACCTTGTCGAGGAATTGTCCTGCATCTGAACCTGTACCGCCGGCAAACTGCGGCATCTCCTCTACTACATCAAAAACCTTGTTGGCAGATGGAGCAGCCGCTCCGACACGGGTCATTTTAGAGCCGTAAATCCTGATGACTTTCGCTTCTTCTCGAACCAGCTCGTCTTTCTGTACACGAACAGCCTCAACGGTTCTGCCAGAAGAACGTTCCAACTTGCTCAGTTCCACCGCTTGCATATAAGCATAATAGCTAAAGAATTTGCCATCAAACTTATCTACATCCAATTGCTTCTCGTCATAATACTTGGTAGGATAAACGCCATTCAAGTAAAATGAACGGAAACTGAGGTTGTGCTTCCAGTAGCAGTTTGGCAAACTCTGATAGAAGCCCAGGGAGAGATTCCAGAAATGCGGGGCTATCTGGTCGAGCGACTTGTCATAGAGCACGCTCATCAGCTGCGCCTTGGCTGGCTTGCCGTCAGGGGTGGTAATCTTCAGCGTCCACTCCTCCTTCTGTCCAGGGGTCAGACGGTTGCGGAAGGTCTTCCAGGCGATGTTCAGTTTCTTCTCAGGCAAAGGACGGGCGATGCTCATCATTCGGGTATAGCACTTGCCTTGCTTCACGAAACTATAGTTCAGTACGATGCCCGACGCATATTCCTCCTTGTAGCTGAAAGGCAGAGTCACGATGCTGTCGCCCAACTCCCAGGCGCCTTTCTCCAGCAGTTTGTTGCCGGCGATGATGGAATATACGATATGTGCTCCGTTCTCCGAAGAGCCCACCTGGATATAGACCGGCTTGCCATCACGAGGGAAAGTCTTCGCCGTCTGATAATACCATTCGGTAGTTGGCTCCACCGGATGGGTATCCTTCATACTGAAGAGCGTGAATTTCTGCTGCAGGGTATCCTGTCCGCAGATTGCCTCCAACTGATGAACGCCAGATTTCCAAACGAGGGAAGAAGAGGCAGAAGATGCAGAAGAAGCATATTCCTTGATAGAAACCGGTGCATTCGCCTCGGCATCCATCCATTCGCCCTTATCAATTCGATATTTCAACCTGCTCGAAATAGGCATACCACTGGCATTGCGGTAAGCGAAGGTCACCGTCTTCAGACTGTCTGTTTCGATACGCTTAGGAAGATCCACCGTGAGGATGGTTGGCTTGGTGCCCAGAGGCAGACTCATCACGCCCTCGTGGCTCTCACCGCTGATGTCGGTAACGATGGCTGAGACCTCGAAGTTGAAGAAACGGGCGATGCGCATGAAATCGCTCATATCAGCCTCGTCTTTTCCTGACAAGGAAGCCTCCAGCGGAATCTCCACGTCGAAGGTTCCGTCCTCACGAGTCACGCAACTGTCAGTCTTCACCAACTGTCCGGCAGAGCCTGCGCCCCACCACCAGAGCTGGTTTCTGCGGGTCACCTGATACTCCACCTTGGCACCCTGCACAGGCACACCGGCATAGGTCTTGGCTGAAGCTTTCACCACCACGGTGTCGCCCCAGTTATATTTCTCGTTCACCTTCGGGAAGGTAATCTCGAAGGTTGGACGCTTGTATTCCTCCACACGGAAGAAGCGGTTTACCTGGTCATTCACGGATACATGATACATGCCTGTCTGTCCCTCCTTCGGCAATTCGAAATCTACCGAAGCCGTGCCATACTCGTCAACCTTCGCCTTCTTCATCTCCACCTCTTTCCAGCTGGCATTACAGAGTCGGAAACCCAGTTCTCTGCCAACAGGCACCTTTGCATCGATACCCTTCATGTTGACAAAATTTATAGCCGTAACATGCACGGTCTGACCCGGGCGATAGATGCTGCGGTCGGTATAAACCTGATATTTGGCATCATTATCCTTCTTCTCATAATAGCGGGTGCGAGAGAGATAGATGTATTTGGCTGGCGTAAACTTGTCGCTGTTGGTGGAAATCAAGACGTATCCATCCACATTCTTGAAGTAAGCCTCGCCATTGCTGTCAGTTGTCAAGCGGGCATGAACCGTCCGCTTACGCTTGCCCAACTTCTCGTCATAATTCTTTTCATAGAGTTCTATCTTCGCCCCGGCGATAGGCTGTCCATCGGTAGCATTCACCACCACATAGCGATGCCTGTCATCAGGCAACTGCTGGATCATCACCGCCAGATTGCTGACATAGAAGAGTTCTCGCTGCGGAGCAATGCCTGTATTATCCGAAGTCACCTCCATCAGATAGGCACCCAGCGGCAGATTGCCACCGATTTCGATGGAATCCTTCACCTCTTCATAATCCGGACGACCATAGTAGTTGCGGCTGAAATCCTTCTGATGCAGCTTCGTAGTCTTCTTCAGGAGCATCTTGTAGGTAGCCTCATCCTGCGCATTATAATCGTTATCTGCCGTAATATTGAGGCGGGAAATGCTGATTTTCAGGTTCTGCAGATTGCGCACGTTCAGATGCACCCACGCCTTCTCTCCTGGTCGCAACACCTGCGGCATATTCTTCACCCGGAACATCGGTTCGGTGAGTCGCTTCTGTGCATTTCTCAGTTCGTTCATTCTCGACCATCCTCCCCAGCGGCTCAGCGCATAGTTGATATAGTTGAGTTTATCCAGCGGTTTGGCATCGGTAGCACCTTCCATGAAGCGGAAGTGCTCCACGGCAAGTTCGCCTGCCTCCGGAATATCCTGATATACGTGGATGAGCGAGTCGATGGTATGGAGATACTTCGACTTCTTCACCTCTCTCACGTCGTCCTGACGGTATTTCTCGATGAGCTTATAGGCACAGAGACAAGCCGCACCTCTATTTCCCACCTTATTATAATAGGTGTACATCAGATGGTACGCCTCTTTGCTATCAGCCTCGAAACCGATGAGATGCAGCAGATCGTTGTTGAAGGAACTTCCATCCACCCCCTTCAGCGTCAATGGCACATACTCTGTTGATGTATGCTTGGCAAGAAGTTCAGGCTGCTGCAGAGCCTTCTTAAAAAACTCCTCGCTCTTCTTTTCGTCCATATCACTATACACCTTGCCCAGCACGGCATATCTCACAGCCTTCAATGCGGGGTCCTTCACCTTCAGCACCTCGGCCTCCATCCGCTTCACATTCGGTGTCAGCGAGTCAGCAGAAATCTCTTTCCAGAGAATCATCTGCCTCATTTCAGCAGCCAGCAGCTGGCCGTAGTCTTTAGCCGCCGAAGCCTTGGAGATGATTTTCTTCATCACCCCAATCTCGCTCCTAGGCTGATCCTTCCGAGCGATGATGTCAGCTTGCTTCCACAAGTTGTCGTATGTCTGTGCCGCAGCCTGCGTCAGGGCAAACACGGCAATGATGAGTGTTAGAATGTTTCTTTTCATAAGCCACCTGTATATTATGTTAATTATAACCTGTTAAACATCAAACTTTCTAGTGCAAAAATACAAAAAATATCTGTTTTCTAACCTTTAAACTGAAACTTTTTGCTATCTTTGCACCAAAATAATATAAATTACCTAAAAATAAACATTAAAAAAACAATGGTAGAGAAAAAGTACGGTCATTTTGATGACGCCAATCGCGAGTACGTGATTACAGATCCAAAGACTCCATGGCCTTGGATCAACTATTTGGGTAACGAGGATTTCTTCTCGCTCATCTCAAACACAGCAGGTGGTTATTCCTTCTACAAGGATGCCAAGTTCCGTCGCATCACCCGTTACCGCTACAACGGTGTGCCGATGGATAACGGCGGTCGCTATTTTTACATCAAGGATGGCGATACCGTATGGAACCCAGGGTGGAAACCTTGCAAGACACCGCTCGACAGCTACGAGTGCCGCCACGGCATGAACTATACCCGCATCACGGGCAGCAAGAACGGCGTGGAGGCAAGTGTGCTCTTCTTCGTGCCACTGCACACCTGGGCAGAAGTGCAGAAGATGACGCTGAAGAACCAGTCGCAGGAGATGAAGGCCCTCAAGGTATTCTCCTTTGCCGAATGGTGCCTCTGGAATGCTGCTACCGACATGGAGAACTTCCAGCGCAACTTCTCTACGGGCGAAGTAGAGGTAGAAGGCTCTACCATCTATCACAAGACCGAATATCGTGAGCGCCGCAACCACTATGCTTTCTACACCGTGAATACAGAGATTCAGGGATATGATACCGACCGTGAGAGCTTCATCGGACTCTACAACGAGTTTGCCGAGCCTGAGGCTGTGATGGAAGGCAAGCCACGCAACAGTTTTGCCCACGGCTGGAGCCCTATCGCATCTCATTATATCGAGGTTACCCTGCAGCCGGGCGAGAGCTGCGACCTCATCTTCCTGCTGGGCTATGTGGAGAACGAGCAGGACAAGAAGTTCAGCGCCAAGAAGGTGATCAACAAGGAGAAGGCTCATCAGCTTATCGCCAAGTTCGATACCACCGAAAAGGTGGATGCTGCCTTCGCAGAACTCAACCAGTACTGGGATAACCTGCTGAACATCTTCACCGTGAAGAGCGGCAACGACAAGTTAGACCGCATGGTGAACATCTGGAACCAGTATCAGTGCATGATTACCTTCTGCATGTCGCGTTCGGCTAGTTTCTTCGAGAGCGGCATCGGTCGAGGCATGGGCTTCCGCGATTCCAACCAGGACCTCGTAGGCTTTGTTCATCAGATACCTACCCGTGCCCGCCAGCGCATCATCGATATCGCCAGCACCCAGTTCCCTGACGGTGGCTGCTACCACCAGTATCAGCCGCTCACCAAACGCGGCAACAACGATATCGGTGGCGGTTTCAACGACGACCCATGCTGGCTCATCTTCGGTACCGTAGCCTATATCAAGGAGACGGGCGACTTCTCCATCCTCTCAGAGCAGGTGCCTTTCGACAACCAGCCAGGCAGCGAAGTAAGTCTCTTTGAACATCTGAAGATTTCGATGAACCATGTAATCAACAACCTGGGTCCGCATAAGCTTCCACTCATCGGCAGAGCCGACTGGAACGACTGTCTGAACCTGAACTGCTTCTCCTGGGATCCGAACGAGAGTTTCCAGACCACCGAGAACAAGGGCGAAGGCAGCAAGGCAGAGAGCCTAATGATTGCCGGACTCTTCGTTGTAACCGGAAAGGACTACGTGGCGCTGTGCAAGCAGCTTGCCAAGGAAGCCGCGAACAGCCATGAAGGCACTATCGCCGGACTTGCCGAGGAAGATTATCTCGTAGAAGCCGAGCGCATGCAGCAGGCGGTGGATGCGATGAACGAAGCCGTGAAGCAGCATGGATGGGACGGTGAATGGTTCCTCCGCGCTTACGATTTCTTCGGCAACAAGATTGGTAGTGATGAGAACGAGGAAGGCAAAATCTTCATCGAGAGTCAGGGCTGGTGTACCATGGCTGGCATCGGACTGGAAGAAGGCCTCTGCGCCAAAGCACTGGATAGCGCCAAGGAGCGCCTGGAATGCGAGCACGGAATGGTGCTGAACAACCCAGCCTACACCACCTATCATGTAGAGATGGGCGAGATTTCATCCTATCCGGAAGGTTACAAGGAGAATGCCGGCATCTTCTGCCACAACAATCCTTGGGTCATCATCGGCGAAACCGTTGCCGGACGTGGCAATGATGCCTGGAACCATTATACCAAGATTCTGCCAAGCTATGTAGAAGAGAAATATCAGACCCTTCACAAGGTGGAGCCATACGTAAACTGCCAGATGGTAGCCGGTAAGGATGCAGCCAAGCCAGGCGAAGGCAAGAACTCATGGTTAACAGGCACAGCCGCCTGGATGTGGTACACCATATCGGAGTTCATCCTCGGCATCAAACCGGATTACGAGGGCCTGAACATCGACCCATGTCTGCCAAGCACCGCCCATGAATACGAGGTAACCCGCAAGTTCCGTGGTGGCGAATACCACATCGTGGTAAAGAACCCAGAAGGCAAGGAGAAAGGCGTGAAACAGATTACAGTGGATGGCAAAGCCATCGCAGGCACTATCGTTCCTTGTCTGGAAGGCAAGCACGAAGTGGTGGTTGAAATGTAAGAATAATGAATCGTGATTAGTGATTAGTGATTAGTGATTCATTGAAGTTTCGCAAGTGGTTCAAGTACGGGCTGAAGGCCCAAAAGCTCCTAGCCCAGGGCATCGCCCTGGGTATAATAGCAATCAACAAGGCGCCCTGTAAGGGCAAAAGCTTTGTAAATTGCCTGATTCTTTTGAAGCTTTTGCCCTTACAGGGCGACAAACTTGCGTCCATGATTACCCAGGGCGCTGCCCTGGGCTAGGAGCTTCTGCCCTTTCAGGGCGTGTGGAGCTCACTTGCGAAACTTGAGTGATTCATTATCAGTGATGAAAAAAGAACTCCCATGACAAGCTTCAGCAGCGAGCCATGGGAGTTTCTGTTTTTATAATCTAACCTATTTTTTTATAATCTAAAATCTAACCTAAAGTCAATACAGATATACTTGGTCTAAGACCATACCATCATCCAGAGCCTTGATGCTGAGGAGATGTTTCTTCCGCTTGGCGATAGGCAGCTGGATGCGCACACGAGCCTGGCATTGCAGGGTGTTCACCTTCCACTGCTCGCTTCTTCCCTTAGTCTGATACTCCTTGACGACAGGATTTCCACCATCCAGCGAAAGGGCGAACCGTAACTTGTTATCCACAGGATGAGTCGGAACCCAACGAACTTCGATGGTAACCGAATCACCCTTCACCTTCTTACCTTCGAAACCAAAACCTATTTCCTGATTTCTGACTATGCCAACCGCCTTGCCTTCGTAGCCCAATCCATACCATGCGGCAGGATGGCCCACAGTGGCATCTGTGGCGTTCCATTTCGCAATATATTCAGGCATTTTCACCATCGGCTGGGTAGCCTCCGTATGCGGCACGCGGCGGAACACCGGCTGCTTGCGAGGCTCGAAATCCATGATTCTGTTCCACTTGCCGTGGTTGTAATACCCCTGGTTGTAAATCTTGGTCAGGCTCACGATGCTGTCGTATGCCGCATCGCTCTTGGCCCAATATCCTGCGCCCCCGTCCTTGGATGTTTCCTTTCCGTGGCGGGCCAGTTGCCCATACAGCAACTTATTGTTCATCTGGGCAGCTGCCTGCACGGGATATTTGAATAGTTGATAGAACTCATCCTTTCGCTCCTTAGGCAGATTGCCTTTGGCTATCGCCTTGTTGAGCATCTTTTCAATTCTCTCAGATTCATCTGCCAGCTCCTTGTAATCAGCCAGGCGATTGTTGATGTACTCCTCGCTCCAAGGCAGGTCGCTGATAATGCTGTATTTCTTGTCTCTTTCCTCGCATCTCGTGTTGCCCAGGAACTCCGGCTTGCGGATGTATGCCAGACGATAGCTCTCCTGCATCACAGGCAGCATCTTCTCTGCCAACTGCTTGCCGAACTCGCGGGTCCAGAAGTTCATCTCGTGCTGAGCCAGCCAATCATTATTAGGCAGCAGATCCTTATCGGCACTGTCGCCCGGATAGATCCTGTTCATGTTCCACGCCATATCCAGGAAGAGTTCTATCTGATACTCAGCAGGCTTGATGTCGCCCACGTTCAGAATCCAGAACTTCTGGATGCCCTTGTGCCAAGCCATCGACATCTGCTGATACATCACCGATGGCGAGAAGGTGCCGAGCCAGAGGTAATCATGCGGACGCCCCCAGTAGCTCACGTGGTAGTAGATGCCGTTGCCACCCTTGCGGGCACGCTCTGCGGCAGTCGGGAAGTGGCGCACCATGCCATAATTGTCGTCACACCATACCAGGCACACGTCCTCCGGCACCTGCAAGCCTGCATGATACACGTCGAGCACCTCCTTGTAAGGCACGAACAGCTGAGGCACCTGCGTCACATCCTTCTCCACATATTTTCCCAATAACTCTCTCTGCGCCCTTAAGACGCTATCTAATACTGTTTTTTGCTCCTTCACGGTCTTGGCTCCCTGCATCGCTCCGTCGTGTACGCCTCGCATACCGATGGTATAGAGGATAGGCTGACCAGCCACCTCCTTCACTCTGTCTTCCCAGAACTGGAGCACGTTTTCCCTGTTATGCACAAAGTCATACTGTCCCTTGCCTCTTGCCGGCCATTCGCCAGCCGTGCTCGAAGCCATCGGCTCGCAATGGGAACCGCCGATGTAGATGCCATACTGCTGAGCCACCTCTCTGTTGCCCTGAGTCAGGAAGAAAGGCTTGGTGCATTCGTGCATCGCTGGCCAATAGGTGTTGGCACGAAGACGGAGCAGCAGCTCGAAGATGCGGGCATTGGTCTTCGGGCCGATATGTCCCTTGATATCCGATGGCTCGTAGGTCTTGCCCGACCATGGCATCAGTCCCCAATCCTCATCGTTGATGAAGATGCCACGGAACTCCACCGATGGTGCCTGCTCGTTGCGATAGCCATCCTTCAGATTGAAACCGTCGAGATGCTTCGGCTTGGCATCCGCCCACCATTCCCAAGGCGATACGCCCAGCAATCTGGAAACTTCCAGGATGCCGTAGGCGAGTCCGTGGTCGTCGCTACCTTTTATATATAGGTTGCCATTCTCTGCTTTCATCAGAAATGCCTCCTTCTTGTAATCGAAGGCTGCAGCATCCTTAAAAAGAATGATGATGTTCTTATCAGAACTTACCTCAGATGATTCATTCTTATCAGAAGTCTTGCTGAGAGAAGACATCTGCAGTTTCATCTCACTTCCCAGCACCTTCTTGATGTCGCCCTGCAACATTTTCAATGCAGTCTTAGCCACAGGTGCCATCTGCGTGGTATCACCTTTTATAATCACTGGGCTTTCAGTCTTGAGGTCGAAGGCAAATGATGATAGGCTCATCCATGCAGCCAGACCTGCGAATAATATCTTTTTATATCTCATTTATATCCATCATTTAAAGGTTATTTGCATTTTCTTCTGCAAAGGTAATACTAATCAATAAATTGGAATGCGTAAAATTCATCAAAAAGCAGTAAAATTCATCAATCATTGCATTTAAAGGTATGGCTCTTCGAGTTATTTTTTGTACTTTTGCAGCCGATAACGCATCTGGCGTATAAAATTTGGATTCTATAAAGAAAAGAAAGATAAGAAATAACAAAGAAAAGAGATAAAATGAAGAAGATATTATACTTTGTGGCAGCCTTGGCTGCAACTTCCTTTATCACGACGATGGGCACAAGCTGCAAGTTTGCACCCGATCAGCACGACGGCGACACGGTAGCCGCCAGCGAGTTCTATCCGGAAGATACCGCTGCCATCCACGCCAAGAAGACGGCGAAGATGGCTGCAATGAAAGCCATCAAGGACAGCGTGGGCATCTACTACATAGGAAGCGGTTCTACCAAGGACATCATCCAGCTGATCTCCTACCCTTCCCGTCGCGACACGATGATATTCGGCAAGACCCGCCACGTGAAGGTGAAGGGTAATGCTGACATCAACCACGTGGTTAGAGTGGATTACTACCTGCTCAACGGCAAGGATTCACTGGTGAAGTATGTGGAGGAAGTGGATCTCAAAACAAAGGAATAAAGCAATTATAAGGGCTCAGGAGAGATTGTCTATCCACGGACAATCTTCCCTGAGCCCATAATCCATTATTTTCTAATAAGATTACTCAAAGCATACAGCGGATAAATATCTATCAAACAGTCATCTTTCTTAAATTGTCCAAAGTTCTCTAGAGAAGTCCTTACTGCATGAGTAATACCCTTTGATTCCACAAAAGAATAAAGACTCTTCATGCCACCACGAACTTCCGCCTTGACTTCTACAGGAAGCACCTTCATGTCTTTAGCCATGACATAATCTACCTCGGCAAGGGAATTTCGAGCCTCCCGCATCCAAAAGTAAAGAGTAGGTATTGTATCGGAAGGCATATTTTTGATGATTTCCAATCCTGCGACCATTTCAGTAATATGTCCTTTGTTGACTAAATCACTAGCATTTCCGATTAAAATTTGCTCAGATATTTCCGCGATACTCCCTAAGTCCATACCCAAAATAGACAGCAGTAGTCCACTATCTAAGAAAAGATATTTTGCACATTTCTCATCTGCTTCTGCACCAAGAGGGAAGCCATTGGCAGCCGTATTATAAATCGGAATGACAAGACCTGCCAACGTCAAGAGACTAAGTGCTTCCTTAATCTGCACCGTTCGAAATTCTCTCGATACTTGGCTATACACAAATTTCTCACCAATTTGATGAGCTACGCTATGCAATGTCTGACGAAGTAAAGTGGTATTAGCCCTTTTCTTATATTTTGCAAAATCCACCTCATAGGTATAGACCAACTCCTTTTGAACAGTTTGGCATTCGGCATAACTATGTGTAGAGACCCATGTACCTACGCATTCTGGCATTCCTCCAACCATCAAATATGTACGAAACAACTCTACCAATTTTTCATGCTGAAAAGACGGCAAAGGACATGTCTGAGTAGCATTTTGCTTAGCTTTGCATAAAACATTCATACCAAGTGCTCCAATAAATTCATCAAAGGACATCGGGTACATAAACATCGAGTGAATTCTGCCTACTCCAAAAGTCGGGATTTCATTCAAGGCAAATTCCAAGAGAGAGCCTGCAGCTATGACATGCAATTCAGGAACATCTTCCCAAAAGAAACGGAGAGAAGAAATAGCCTCTTTGCACATTTGGATTTCGTCGAAAAACAATAAAGTTTTCCCTGGAATAATATCTTCCCCCGTAATGGACTTGATATTTTCTATGATATGCAGAGCACCTAAGTCTCCCTTGAATATTTCTGCAAAATTCGGCTTTCGTTCAAAATTGATTTCCACAAAACTTTCAAATTGCTCCGCCAAATGATGTATGGAGGAAGACTTGCCTACTTGGCGAGCTCCTCTAAGCAACAAAGGCTTATGA
>ERZ1035006.1524-NODE-1524-length-15107-cov-7.300292_pt1 | contig 15107 bp, 8 predicted proteins | sample MGYA00520694_ERZ1035006 | MGnify/ENA primary metagenome ERZ1035006 (study PRJEB33766, sample SAMN09781746) | gut metagenome | biome: gut microbiome | host: Homo sapiens | place: Madagascar | study: EMG produced TPA metagenomics assembly of the PRJNA485056 data... | reverse complement strand
TTTCTGTCCACCATGCCGCTTCTCCGGCTCTGTGGATTATTATGGGCGCTGACCGCACATCTGCCTGTCACTGGCTCATAATAAATAACAATTCCTGATTTTCATCTGTAAACAGTTCGTCCCTGCGAAGCACGGTATACCCTGCCGTGATATCTTCCATATCGTGGACGGTTCCGTTTAATTGATCTACTACCGCAGACATACTCTGATATCCTGCATCAAATTCATCGGGAACAATGAGACACTTTGCATAATCGTTATCCAGATAATACACAGCCTCTGTTGAATTGCCGATACCATAGAGCCACGCACCATGCAGACGTTCATCTGCAGCACATTTCCCGGCTATCACGACACTCCGGTCATCCAGAGCCAGCACGGCATCCACCGGTGGCTGCTTTTCCAGGATTACCAACCCGGCATCATTTAACTTTCCGGTGATTTTCCATCTGATTTCAGCGCCCTGCTCCTGCAACAGCCGATAGACGGTATTCTTCTTTTCCCTCGTCACATCCGATGCCATATCCGACGAGAAAACACCGATCCTCTTTCCTCTGATATCCCCATCACAGTCAGCTAACAGTTCCTGCACCAGTTGTTTCCCCATCGATGCGGCATCTGCCTCTGTCGTTGGGAAATCAGACTGGCTCCTGTCATATCCTGCTGCCGATTCGATCAGCATGACCGGGATCTTTGGTGATACCGTCTGGAGGATCTGCTCCGCATCCACCCCAGGTATCGGCTGCACAATCACCGCGTCCGCACCTTTTTGAATCGCAAACTGGATAATTTTTACTTCTTCCTCCATTGATTCTATGATCTCTGTACTGATAAAAACCACATCCACCTTATGGTCCTCAGCCGCCATCCGCAATCCGTATTTCAGTGAAGACCACTGATTACTGTCCGAATCTGAGAGCACCACAGCAACCCGTGGCCGCTGCTGTTCATGTCTCTGAAAAAAAATCACACAGATAAACACGATCACCCAGACTCCTAGAATCAGCTCCAGTAAAATATATTTCTTTTTCACACTTTTCACGCCCTATTGCCCCGCCTTCCTGCTCTGCATCGCTGTCTCTGTCGGAGATCCGGTCTCAAGCACACGCTGCTGTTCCTCTGAAAAAGGTATGGCCGGTATCCGGATGGATACGGTCGTCCCCTCATCCAGCTCACTCTCGATCTCCAGTCCATATTCTTTGCCAAACAGGATCTGAATCCGGTTGTGTACATTGACAAGACCGACACCTGAGCCTTTCTTATGCACACGTTTGGTATCTGTGAGCAGGAAGCCTACCTCATCAGGCGGAATACCGATTCCATTGTCTGTCACGGAAAGTGTCAGGACATCTGCCTCCAGTGTTCCTGTCACCGTAATCTCTCCGCAATCTTCCAGTTCCCGTACTCCGTAATTGATCGCATTTTCCAGAAGCGGCTGCAGCGACAGCTTCACGGTACAATACCCATAGAGCGATTCATCCACATCAAAGGATACCGAAAACTTGTTTTTATAGCGCGTCTTTTGGATATTCATATAGCTGCGTGCGTGCTGTAGCTCATCCCGCACACGGATAACCGTATGCCCCTCCGACAGGCTGACACGAAACAATTTTGCCAGCTGGGAGATCATAAATGCCGCTTCCTCGTTTTTTCCGCCCTCTACCATCCACGTAATGGAATCCAGTGTATTGTACAGAAAGTGTGGGTTAATCTGGCTCTGCAGAGCCTCGAGCTCACGTTTCCGTTTCTCATTCTGTTCCCAGACGATCTCCTGCATGAGCAGCGCATTCTGCCGGTACGACTTTTGAATGGACTCACCCAGATGACGGATCTCCTGTGACCCGCCAACATAGATTTCCGATTCTTTTCCGGTCTCATACTCCGCAACCGAATGATCCAGCTTTCGGATCGGCCGCGAGATACGCAGCGCAACAACCCGGTTGACGATGACTAACATCATAATCATTAAAAGGATCAGAACGATACTGAACTGGCGCATATCGATCATTTTATGGGTAAAAATAGAATACGGTACGACACCGACCAGTTTCCATCCGGTATATCCAATCGTATTTACGATAACCTTACGGTGTTTCCCCTCAAAATACTCCTCATAGACACCATCTTTTTCCTTTGCCACCGCAAGGTTATTCTCACCCGCAATTCCTTTGGAGATCTGGATCTGCTGCGGATGATAAATGATCTCCCCGTTGCTGTCACACAGATAAAAATACTGTTCACTTCCAAGCGTATTGATCTGCTTGATCATTCTGGAAATGCCGGAATAATCCATATCCACGAGCAAAACACCCGACTGTGCGTCAGCCCCGAACGTCAGATCTACGACCCGGCTCGAGGAGATGACCCAGTAATAGCGCATGGTTCCATCATCAAACAGGTTCTGGATGTGCGGCGTTGAGAAGTGGATATTCTCCATCTCTTCCATCGCATCCACAAACCACTGCTGATGCGTGACACTCACATCCGGCTTCTGCGTCACGACCGGCTCTGCCGCTATCAGGCTGCCCCCTCTGTCATAGAGCGCAATACTCCGCAGCTTGTCCTTATTTGCTTCATACAATAGCTGCATCTGCTCCTTGATCTGCATGGCATCAGAATCCATATCGCTTTCCTTGATCACGTTATAATAAGCGGTATCCGAGATCTGGCGCATATTGACCAGATACTCATCCATGCTGTCTTTCGTCTGATCCATCAATTTCTGTGTGCTCTCGATGATCTCCTGTCTGGAAACCGAAGAAAACCGAACATACATGATCACGCCCATGCAGACTACAATCGAAACTGAGATCAGTGAAAATGCAATCATAAGCGATGTCTGGATATTTCCCGGTTTCCATTTTTTTAGCTGTTTGACAAATTTATCATTCACCCTTTACATACTCCGATCTGTATTTCGACGGCGAGATGCCGAACTGCCTTTTAAACACATAGCTGAAATAATTTGGATCCGAATAACCGACACTTTTTGCTATCATATAACTCTTCTCCGTGGTCTCTATGAGGAGCCTTGCAGCCTTCTCCATCCGGTATTCTGTCAGATAACCGATAAAAGAATTACCGGTATCCTTTTTGAATACGCTCGAAAAATAAGAGTTGGATATGCCGAGTGTCTCACAGATATCATCCAGTGACAATCCTTCGTCCTGATAATGATTGTGCACATATTCCTTTGCCCTGCGGATCAGTGACTGTGTCGAACTGTCCCGCGCACTCTGTATACTCTCATGCAGCCGCAGGCAATGGTCGCGGAGCCATTGCTTCAGGACATCCTTTTCCATATTAATCAGCCTGGGATATTCCCCCATGATCGCTGCAGAGTCTTCGTCCAATGCCAGATCATTGTTCACCGCAAACCTGTACAGCGCACTGATCAGCTCCATCAATGCGATCTGATGCTCCTGCAGGGATCTGGAACGCACATAGATCTTGTCCAGATAAGCCTCTATCGCCTCCATGATCTCTGTCTCTGACCCGAGACTGATCATTTTCAGCAGTTCGGACAATTCGCTGTCGCTGTCTGCTGCCTGAAGCTCCCGTTTCTGCGGAATGATCTCACGGATATTGATCGCGCGCGTTCCCCCGTACAACACGCGGTAAGACACGGCTTCCTTCGCACTGCTGTATGACTGCGGCAGGTCAGTCATATGCTGGCAGACCTGTCCCACGCCAACCGTAACTACCGCCCGTATCATCCGGTGCATATATTTACAGAATCGATCGCACTCATCTGTCAGTTCAGGGAGCGCATTTTCATCCTTCAATTGTACGATCATCACGGTATTATCCAGATAGGTAAAGCTCTTTGCCGCCCATTTGACTGCCAGCTGCTCCCTCGCCTGCTTGTCGACCGATGCCACCAGCAGCCGCTCATCCATATCCTGTGGTGCATTTGTTTTTGATACATGTATGACCAGACAGCAAAACAGCGGTCCTTCCACCGAGATCTGGTAATTGTCCAGATATTTATACAGCTCATCTTCAGGAATCCTGCCTTCGATCAGCATCGAGTAGAAGTTGGCCTGCATCTGTGGGAGTGAATGCATATAATAGTCCTGCAGTACAGCCACATTTTTCTTTTCACTGATCGCCTGATCCATCTTTACCTTTAATTTTGCAAACACGCTTTCCAGTTCGCTCGCATTGGAAGGCTTCAAAATATATTCCTCGATCTCCAGATGCACAGCCTCTTTGGCATATTCAAATTCATCAAAACCCGTAAATAACAGCACATGGGTTGCAGGGTATCTTTGACGGATGCAGCTGCACAACTCCAGACCATCCATATAGGGCATCCGGATATCTGTCATCACAACATCCGGCTGCGATTCCTCGATCATCTCCAGCGCCTTCACCCCATTATTCGCATGTCCGATCACTGAAAATCCCAGTTCCTCCCACGGTACCTTATGCATAATTACCTGAATAACTTCTTCCTCATCATCTACAAGGAGCAATGTATACTGACTCATGTTTTTCTCCAATTTTATCTTTTACGCAAGTGCATATGCCCACTATACCACAAAAAGAGCGCCAGACCAAGAACCAGCCTGACACTCTTTTCAAAAAATCAGTAAATCATTGAGTTATTACTTCTTCTGTACATATTTCAGACAGTCAAGTGTTACTGCTACGAGAATGATGATACCTGAGAATACGAACTGAAGATTTGTATCGATACCAAGAATGGTCAGGGAGTAAGTCAATGCTGTAAAGATAAATACACCAGTTACAACACCGGAGATCTTACCGATACCACCGGTAAATGACACACCACCGACTACGCAGGCTGCAATTGCATCCATATCCCAGCCCTGTCCATAAGCTGCTGATCCGGAACCAACCATACGGATACACTCAAGCCATGTACCGAATCCATATAATACACCGGCCATCACGAAAGCACCCAGTGTAATCGCGAATACGGAGATACCTGATACTGCTGCTGCCTCGGGATTTCCACCTACTGCATACAGACTCTTACCAAAAGTCGTCTTATTCCAGATAAACCATACAATGATGATCGCTGCCAGTGCCCAGAGAATAATGGTGGGGAATCCATTCACCTTCGGGATGATCATGCCAGGGATCGTCGGTTCAATCGCACCGAAAGACACACCCTTTGTCGCATAAGTTACCAGACCAAAGATGATCAGCATGTTCGCCATCGTTGAAATGAACGGATGCATCTTGAACTTCGCGGTAAAGAAACCTGCAATACTCGTAAAGAACGTACAGAAAATAATACATACTACCAGTGCGAGCAATACTCTACCCAGTACCGGGATTCCTGTAAAGTCAAAGACATGTCCGAATACACCACCGGTATTCACGCCCTGGTGCATGATGATCGTCGCGGTCGTCATACCCATACCAACCATACGTCCAACAGACAGATCTGTACCTGCAAGGAGGATCAGGGCAGCGACACCAAGTGCAAGGAACATTCTGGGGGATGCCTGCTGTAAAATATTTAATATGTTATTATATGTAAGAAGGGGGGTACCTTTCTTAATCGGGGTGATGATACACAATGCAATGAAGATCAACAGGATTGCAATGTACAGTCCGTTCTGCAGGAGGAAGGAACGGCGGTTGAATGTATATTTATAATTCTCCCACTTCTGCGCTCTTGACTCCATGAACGTAAACTTTGATAAACGCAGCATATCAATCAGATGATATTTATGACGGAAAGCCTCATGCTTTCTGTCCTTGATCTCCTGATTTTCCTTTTCCAGCTCCAGCTTTGCATTCGAGAGACGGTTCTTATATACATAATTCTCATCCTTGATCTCGCGCTGCTCGGAGAGTGAAGAGAGGATCTCCTTGTGCTGCTTCTCCAGATCTGCGACCTTTGTCTTGTAAGCAGCCTGTGCCTGCGCCTTCTGTGCTTCACAGCTCTCTACGACATATTTGTAGTAATCGTTATCAAAATGAGCCTTCAGATAAGCCTCAGCCTCATCAATCAGCTTCTTTATCTCATCTTTATTCTTGTCCTCGATCTTTTTGGCTGCATCAAGGTCTTTACCGATCTGTGCAATTTTTGCCTCTTTCTCCGCCTTTGTCAATGCGCGGTCTCTCTTAATTGCATCGATCTTATTTTCGTATGCGATGACCTTCGCGGTACCATTCTCACGTAAGGCATCAATTTTTTCCTGTATTCCTCCGACATAATCGTCGATGGGCTGACGCAAAGCAAGTTCCTGCTCAGCCGTAAGAATTTTATTGTTATTAGCCATGTCTGTATTCTCCCTTTTTTATAGGTATTTTGCGCTGAGTCTTAAAAGCTCTTCCTGATTGGTTTCTTTCGTGTTCACGATTCCTGAAAGATGTCCGTTGGACATAACACCAATGCGGTTTGTAATACCAAGAATCTCCGGCATCTCGGAAGATACAACGATGATCGTCTTTCCTTCCTTCGCCATCTTAATAATCAACTCGTAGATTTCATACTTTGCACCAACATCGATTCCTCGTGTCGGCTCATCCATCATAAATACCTGCGGTTCACGCTCAAGCCACTTACCGAAAATCACCTTCTGCTGATTACCACCGGAAAGGCTCGTGATCATATCATCGGGACCCATACATTTTGTATGCATGATCTTGATCTCTTTGGCAGTCGCATTCACCATCTTTGTATCGGAAAGTGACAGTCCGCTCTTATAGGCATCAATATTGGCAATCGTTGTGTTGAATGTCAGATCACTCTTTAAGAATAATCCGTTTGCTTTACGTTCCTCCGTGATCATCGCAAAGCCATAATCCATGGCTTCCTTTGCACTGGTGAAGTTCATCAGCTGACCGTTCAGATATACACGGCCTGAGGCTCTGGTACGCACACCGAAAATCGTCTCCAGCAGCTCTGTACGTCCTGCACCGACCAATCCGTACAAGCCAAAGATCTCTCCTTTACGCACGTCAAAGGAAATATCCTGCAGATGGGGCTCATATTTGGTAGACAGATGCTGTACAGAGAATACAACATCTCCCGGTGTATTATCCACCGGCGGGAACCGGTTCTCTAATACACGTCCAACCATCGCTGCGATCAGCTCGTTCATATTGGTGTCCTTGGCATCCTTTGTCATCACAAGGTTACCATCACGCAGCACGGAGATCTGATCACAGATCTCAAAGATCTCATCCATTTTATGGGAAATGTAAATGAGGGAGATGCCCTGTGACTTCAACATCCGCATCATTTCAAAAAGTTTGTCTACTTCCTGAACAGTCAGGGAGGATGTCGGCTCATCCAGAACAATTACCTTGGAATTATAAGAAATCGCCTTGGCAATCTCGCACATCTGTCTCTGGGAAACGGACATTTTTCTCATCGGCTGTTCCAGATTGACAGTCATACCCAGCTTACGGAACAGCTCGGATGCTTCCCTTTTCATTCTTCCCTCATCGACAACGCCCATCGCATTGCGCGGGTAACGTCCGAGGAATAAATTGTCCACTACATTTCTCTCCAGACACTGATTTAACTCCTGATGCACCATTGCAATTCCGTTTTCAAGGGCATCTTTCGGTCCGGAAAAGCTCACTTCTTTTCCATCAAGATAGATCGTTCCTTCATCTTTCTGATAGGTGCCAAAGAGGCATTTCATCATCGTCGACTTACCGGCGCCGTTTTCTCCCATCAGACCCATAACCGTGCCTTCCTTCACATCCAGATTGATGTGATCGAGCACCCGGTTACGTCCGAAGGATTTACACATACCGCGTATGGATAAGACGATGTTATCTTTCTTATCTTCCATTGCTCTTACTCCTGTCATATTCTATCGATCTGGTTTGCATTACGTCAGACCTGTCCAAACGGAATGCATTATCCCCTATAACAAAAAGTTTAGGGAGAATTTCTTCTCCCTAAACGGTTTAAATCCTATCGGTTTTTACTGATTAAGGATAGCTGTGTATGAAGCTGCATTATCTGTCTTAACCATGTTGATTGCGAATGCATCGTACTGATCAGGATTTCCTAAACGGTTTGTGATGTTAGACTCTGTCTGTCCGTCACCACCGATGTACTCAACATCAAGGTTCATCAGGTCATCATACTTCTGCAGAAGCGGCTGATAGGTAGAGCTTAAGAAGTTATCAGAAGCATTGTAGATATTCAGCCATACCTTCTTGGTTGCATGGGCAGCTTCGTCAAGCTGGTTAGAAACCGGTGCATATGTTACGGTAGAATCTGTGAAATCCTGATAGTTGTCAGCCGTAACTGCTACGTTCAATGCGTAGTAAGAACGGTTGTCTGCATCGTATCTGTATACGTCATCGCTCAGTACGTTGCCTGCATCATCTGCAGTTCCGATACCGGTATCAACATCTACACCATCTAATGCGTTACGAAGTACACGGAGTGTCAGGTAAGCCTGTACATCAGCATGCTGGCTGATGGTTCCGCCGTATCCGTCTGCGATTGCTGCAACCGCATCACTGTTTGCATCATATCCGAAGGTAGGTACCTTGTTATCCTTTGACCATGCGTTGAACATTGACATTCCCATACCATCATTGTTAGATGCGATGACATCAATCTGATCACCGAATGAAGAAGACCATGTTCCGATTGCGTTACCAGCGGTAGCAGCATCCCATGTTGCACCTGCTGAGTTCTTCATCTCCTGGGAAGCGAGCTCACGAACGATATAATCTTTTCCGTTCACTGTGATCTTGCCATCCTGTACTGCTGTAGCAGATCCGTCTGTATTGGTTCCTACAGGATCGCTGGCTACTTCACCGTTATTCTCAACGGCTGTACCGAGTGCCTTACGGACACCTCTGGTACGTGCGATGGAATCGTTGTGTCCGATATCACCGATTGCCAGTACATATCCGATAATTCCGTCACCGTTACGGTCGATAGAATCGATGTTAGCCTCGATGTAATCCTTTACCATGGTTCCCTGCAGCTCAGCACCCTGATTTGCATCGAAACCTACATAATAGGTATCTTTGTTGAAGTTCAATGCTGCACTGTCCAGTTCTCCGGTAGAGCTGTTGGACGGCTGACGGTTAAACCATACTAACGGCTTATCCTTATTTGCTGTGCTGCCTGATTCTGTGGCGTCTGCGCTGTCATCTGCAGCGTCTGCTGCACTGTCATCTGTAGTAGCGCTGTCATCTGTGGTGGCATCCTGATTGCCCTTGTCTGCCGAATCAGCATTTGATCCGCATGCTACTGCTGACATAGCCATTGCTGCTGCCAGTGTCAAAACAACGATTTTCTTTTTCATTTCATGTTTCCTCCCTTTGTTGTTTGTTGATATTGACAGTATATCTGTTTTCCCGTTTGGATTCTATAGAATATTTTTTGATGAACATTAAAAATTTTTTACATTTTTCCGTCATTCACTCTAATATCTACAAAATTTTTATATGGTTTTTGTTCATATTTACATATAGATCTGCGACAAAATTCCCAAAGTCCTTGTAACCGTCGACACATATATGCTATACTTTTGTCAGATACACTACACTATATAAATAAGAATGGATAACGATGAATACACTACCGAAGAAGCAATTATTAATTGTAGAGGACAATGAACTCAACCGTAAGATGTTAGCCGAGATACTATCCGGCCAATATGATCTGTTAGAAGCTGAGAATGGACAGGCAGCCTTGGATCTCCTGGCGCAGCACAGTGAAAGTGTTGCCCTTATTTTATTGGATATTATCATGCCTGTCATGGACGGCTATACGTTTCTGCGCAAGTTAAAGGCTGACGAACAGCTTGCCATGATTCCGGTCATTGTCTTGACACAGGGAAATACTGAGGAGGATGAGATCTCGGCACTTGCAAACGGTGCAAATGATTTTATTCCAAAGCCATACCGTCCTAAGGTGATCCTGCACCGCGTGGCCAGCATGCTCAATCTGTATGAGACCGCAGCGATCTCAAATCTGTACAAATATGACAGACTGACCGGTTTTTATACTAGAGAATATTTTTATCAGCAGGTCCGTACCCATCTGGATGAATACCCGGATCGTGAATATTCTATCTGGTGTCTGAATATTGAGAATTTTAAATTATATAATGACACGTTCGGCCGTCAGGCCGGTGACCATCTGCTCGTCGCTGAAGCAGAATTTCTCCGCAGAAAAGTCGGCGAAGATATCATCTGCGGCAGATATGGTGCCGACCGTCTGTTGTGCCTGTTGGAACGCAGGCAGGAGCAGGAGCTCCGCCAGCATATCTCAGAACTATTAGAGTACAGCCAGCTGGAGAGCAGGCAGAAATTATCCATAAAGATCGGTATCTATGAGATCACGGATCGTTCCATACCGGCCGCGCATATGTGCGACCGTGCCCTGCTGGCGGTCGACCACATCAAAGGTCTATACAATGAAATTATGGCTGTGTATGACGATTCCATGCGCGAAAACATGCTGCGTGAAAAATATATCACGGATGTGATGGAGGCATCGTTACAGGCCGGTGAATTTTCCGTTTATTTCCAGCCGAAATATTGTCTGCTGAACGACCGCATGATCGGCGCTGAGGCACTCGTGCGCTGGACACATCCGGATCTTGGATTCCTGCCGCCGAACGAATTCATTCCACTCTTTGAGAAAAACGGATTTATCTATACGCTGGATCAGTATGTATGGAAAAGTGTATGTGGTAAGCTGTGCGAATGGCGCGACAAGGGTCTGCCCCTCGTTCCGATCTCCGTCAATATCTCGAGATCCGATATCTATCAGGCAGATCTGCCGGTTGTTTTTACAGAGCTGGTCAAAGACAGTACCCTGGATCCTAAATATCTGCATCTGGAGATCACTGAGAGCGCTTATACGAATAGTCCAGAACGGATCATTCATACCGTATGCGAATTACGTGATCTGGGCTTTACGATTGAAATGGATGATTTTGGAAGCGGCTACTCTTCTTTAAATATGCTCAGCCAGATGTCGATTGATGTCCTGAAACTGGATATGACATTCATCCGCAGTGAAATGGCCAAGCCGATTGAGCGCAGACTCTTAAATGATGTCGTCAACATGGCCCACCGCATGCAGCTGAGTGTGGTCGCAGAAGGTGTCGAGACAGAGGATCAGCGCGACCGGTTAAAAGCCATGGGATGTGATTTTGCGCAGGGCTATTATTATGCAAAGCCCCTGCCTGCAGATGAATTTGAAAAATTACTGCTGATGTCCAAAGATGAGGACGAAACACAGCCTCCGGTTTCAGACCATGATGCATTGTATGGGCTGCAGAGAACCGGCTTGCATGAAGGCTCACCGGATATGCTTCACAAATTGAATCAAATCTCTGATTCACTGCCCGGCGGTTTCTTTATCTACAAAGCCGACAAAAGTGAGGAACTGCTCTCCTTTAACAGGGAACTCGTGAAAATGTTCGAATGCGACACTGCCAAGGAGCTTCGTGAATTGACCGGTAACTCGTTCCACGGAATGGTTCACCCGGATGACCGCTCCCTCGTCGAGCACAACATCTCTTCACAGATCACAAAAGAGAACGATATCGATTCTGTCAAATACCGCATTGTCTGCAAAAATGGAAATGTAAAATATGTCCTTGATTATGGAAGATTCGTACATACCGATGTCTACGGTGATCTATACTATGTATTGATTAATGACATTACACCGTATGTATCAGGCGAAACAGGGTAGTGCCATGCACTACCCTGTTTTTTACACCCTATTTATTTTTTCTGTTTTTGTTTTTGATTGCTACAACCTTTACTTTCTTTGAGAGTCCTTTCTTTACAAACAGTTTCCGATAACGGGCGAGCATCTTTTTCGGCACCCGGATAACTGTTCCATCTGCGATACCTGCAAATGCATCATCTGCCACATTTTTACCCGTCAGCTTCGTCGAATTGATCGTGATCACTTTCAGCTTCGGGCAGTCTGCAAACGCATTTGCACCGATCGTTGTGATATTCTGTGACACAACAATCTGCTTTACGTTTTTATTTTCTGCAAAAGCATTCTCCTCTATAGATGTCACTTTATATTTCGTACCATCTACCGTAACCGTTTTCGGAATCGTGACCGTTTTCTTTGCTTTCTCTGGTGCCGCCGTATAGGCCACAGCCGGTGCCTTTTTGCTATCTGATATCACCTCATAAGACACACCGGACGAATCCTCCAGCTTCGTTCCTACCGGCTTAGGTGTCGCTGCAGTCTGTTTGTTATTATCCGTTTTGGTGTTATCTTTTTTCGTGTCATCCTTTTTGGTATCATCCTTCGGGTCTGCGACCGCGGCTCCACCACCGCCAATACCACCACCACCGGATGATGTACCACCGGAGCTGCTGCCACCACCGGATGTCGTTTTCTCTTTTACCGTAACCGTGACCGTTCCCCTTGCCTCAGCATAACTATCCGCATCTTTCGGCCGGAACACCCATTCTACCTCTGCCATACCGACAGCCGGTGCCGCATCCGGTGTACGGAATACCAATGTACCGGGCACTTCTTTTCCTGCCTCATCCACAAAGACAGCGTCGTTGAATTTCAACGCAGACAGCTTCTCACCCTCGGTCAGCGTCGCATTCTGAAGTGTCACAGCCGACCCATCCTTAAGCTTTAAAATGCCAATATCCTTAGTCTTGACCGGAATACGGATCGTGATATCTGTATAATTGGTCGTTGATACCGTCACATTGATCACTCCACTTGCTGCTTCACCGCTCTTGATCGTATAGGATAATACACCACCTGCCACTGACGGTGCGCTGCTATAGGTCAGAGTTCCATCCACTGTCGCTGTCGCAGCAGTGATCCCACCGTGATCCTTCGGGAGATACGCTGTCAGATCCACACGGTCTGCATTGTCGACACGGCAGGAATAGGTGCGGCTGTCTGCATCGACTACCGATTGCTTCGGTGCAGCTTTTTCGATGGTAAACGTCCGCGCTACGGAATCCGTATAGCATCCGATCCCCGTGATCGTGACCGTCGCTGTCCCCGCATTGACATTGTCCTTGTAGGTGACTGTATAATCGGTTCCCTCAGTCAGATCCCCTTTGTCCATTCCCGTACCATATGAATCCGGTTTCACATATCTCCGGACGGTCACAGACGGCTTCTGTTCCGTGCCATCATAGGTAAATCCGGATACCTGTTTCAAAACAATATCCTCTGCGTCCAGTTGTGAGAGAGAGAGGCGTGCATATATCTGATTGCCCTGAGCCACCGGCTTTAACGTATACGGTGTCATATAACTGTTTCCCATTTTGATCGCAAGCATATTTTCCGTCAGGCTGACTCCATTACCTAAGACCGCCACCGGCTGGCTCAGATCCTGTGTGATCGGCAGCAGGATGGAAAGTGGCGACTGCGGCACGGCATTTACGGTCACCTTGCCCTGACCCCTATAGTTAATGTTCGTCCCTGCCGCCGTGCTGCTGTTCCAGTTGAGCTGTCCATCTGTCAAATCAATGCGCGAAATCGTTCCGCCAGCTACATTGAACGTACCATTTGTTACCTCTGCTCCACTCTTAATCGTACCGCTCTTCAGAGTAACGGTGCCTGTGCCTTGCGTCCTTATATGAAAGAACGTTCCGCCTGTTTTGGAGTCCCTGATCGTCACCTTGCCACTGGAAACTGTAACACTCCCGTAGTTTCCATTGTTTTTTCCGTCCAGCTCAATCGTAAAGTCTGCGTCGGGGTTATTTACTTTCAATTTATCTAAACATTCCCTTGCAGGATCAATGATCGTAAGGACAGCACCCGGATGTGTTCCGGCAAAATCAATCGCAGCCGTCATTTCACCCGATGTATAACCACGTTTTTCACTGCCTGTATCAACAGCTACTACTACGCCAGCATTAGCATCCAATCCTCCACATACGGAACAAACATGGTACTCATTGTACTGGTGGGGAACTGTATCTCCGTAGCTTTGTCCACACACTTCACAAACCGCCTGTGCTGTGCAGGTCGCCGTTCCACCGTCACAGTTTTCAGTGATTAATGTACCACATCCACATGTCATGGTATGTGTTGCTTGCCCTGCATTTGGCTTGATCGTAGTTTTGTCCACATGGTTGGCACCAATGTATTCAAAATAGGTATCGTTGGTTGTTCTTATCATCTCACCTTTTGTAAATAAATTTCCATCTTTTGCACGAAAATAGTAATTCTTCGTCTGTCCACCCGCAAGCGTGAACACCGAGTTAGCTCCACAAATCAGCTTACTACTAGATCGAACTTTCACATGCGCCTGATCAGAAAATTCAAACGTTTCTCCACGAAGTCCACCCGATGCATTCGTACTCTCAATATTTACCACACTCCGACCAAGAATACGGACCGGATAATAGTTTTTGCCGTCGTTCCATGCCATACAGAGTCCTTTCGCTGTTACAACCGCATCTTCGATAACCAGTTCACCACCGTTTGCACGGATTTCTGCGAAACTTCCTCCTGACAAAAGATTCAAAGTAATCCCCCGTATTGTAATGCCTTTTTGCGCACGGATTCCTTCACGCTGATCCTCATGTTTTATATCGATGATTCCTGCTCCATCCAATGTAATATTGCCATCCGCATATATTGCATATCGCCTGTTTTCACCGGTTGTACTTTCTACAGCGAACGTGACTCCACTTGCTACCGTAATATGCAGATCACCGGATGATTCAATAATTTTTTCAGCTGTTCCTATGATCGTCACATCCTTTGTGATATGCAGTGTATTGGTAGAACTATCATAATTCCACCCGATTCCACTGCTCGTGACCACTTTACTATCTTGAACCACAGTCTCCCTGCCAAACTTAAGCGTTGACACCGGCGCACTTTCTCCCACTGCCGCCTGCATCTGGATTGCCTGTGCCTCGTTTGCCTGCGCCTCATCTTCCGATACTTTGTTCTCCTGTATCTCGATTTGCCCATTCACATCTGCCGCACCTGTGGCTTCATCTGCCCTGACTGTGCCAGCCGGTGTCCACACCAGCAGCACTGATAGCAGAAACGCGACTCCTCTCCTCATCTTTTTCATATTGATCCTTCTCCTTTCCTCGTCTTTGCAACTAGGCGTTTGCGAAACTATTTTTGTCAGGTTTTGTGTCATGCAAGCACATGATCA
>ERZ1035006.1522-NODE-1522-length-15139-cov-4.306815_pt1 | contig 15139 bp, 11 predicted proteins | sample MGYA00520694_ERZ1035006 | MGnify/ENA primary metagenome ERZ1035006 (study PRJEB33766, sample SAMN09781746) | gut metagenome | biome: gut microbiome | host: Homo sapiens | place: Madagascar | study: EMG produced TPA metagenomics assembly of the PRJNA485056 data... | reverse complement strand
AGACATGGATATGTTTGAATATATGCGGCAGCAGAGTATGGAACAGGAGTCACCGCTGGCAAAACGGATGCGTCCAACGAAGCTGGATGAGGTGGTAGGGCAGGAGCATATTATAGGAAAAGATAAGTTATTATACCGGGCGATTCAGGCGGATAAGTTAAGCTCCATTATTCTTTATGGGCCACCCGGAACCGGAAAGACTACACTGGCAATGGTGATCGCCAATACAACCAGTGCCGAGTTTACGCAGATCAATGCGACCACATCCGGAAAGAAGGATATGGAAGAGGTTATTACCAGAGCGAAGAATACCATGGGAATGTATCAGAAAAAGACGATACTGTTCGTAGATGAGATTCACCGCTTTAATAAGGCCCAGCAGGATTATTTACTTCCGTTTGTAGAGGATGGAACGATCGTCCTGATCGGAGCGACGACAGAGAATCCGTATTTTGAGGTAAACGGCGCTTTGCTCTCAAGGTCGAATGTATTTCAGCTGAAGCCGTTGAGCAGAGATAATATTAAGGAGCTGATTCATCGGGCGGTTTATGATGAGAACAGGGGAATGGGGTCTTATCATGCAGTGATCGAGGAAGAAGCAGAGGATTTTCTGGCGGATATGGCAGAAGGGGATGCAAGAAGTGCATTAAATGCAGTAGAGCTGGGAATCCTGACAACAGACCGGCAGGAGGATGGAAAAATCCATATTACGCTTCCGGTGGCAGAGGAATGTATTCAGAGACGGTCTTTAAAGTATGATAAGGACGGAGATAATCACTATGATACGATCTCGGCATTTATTAAGAGTATGCGGGGCTCAGATCCGGATGCGGCAGTCTATTATCTGGCGAAGATGTTATACAGTGGTGAGAGTGTGACCTTTGTTGCCCGTAGGATTATGATCTGTGCATCAGAGGATGTGGGAAATGCAGACCCACAGGCAATTCAGGTGGCAGCGGCCTGTGCGCAGGCGGTAGAGCGGGTCGGTATGCCGGAGGCACAGATCATACTGGCACATGCGGCAATCTACGTTGCCTGTGCACCGAAGAGCAATGCGATTGTAAATGCGATATCAATGGCAATGCAGACCGTAAAGGAACGACAGACGGGTGCGGTTCCGGTACATTTAAGAGATGCGCATTACGGCGGAGCACGGAAGCTCGGACATGTGGGATATCAGTACGCACACGATTATCCGAATCATTATGTGCAGCAGCAGTATCTTCCGGATGAACTGGTAGGAACCCGCTTTTATGAGCCGGGTACCTTAGGGTATGAGGAGCAGATACGAGAGTATTTTAAGAAAATCGGAAAGGATACAGAGGTATGAAACGAGTAAAACAGATCTTTGCGTGGATTGCGATCATCATCATCGTCGGACTGGTGGTTGCAACCATTGTTACAAGTATACAGGGAAGTGCATTGTCCATTCCGATGCTCGGACTGACAATGGGAGTCTCCGTTGCGTTATGGGTGCTGCTCTGGTTTCTGAATCTGATCGGAGGCAGGAAAGATTCCGATCGGACGGATGACAGTGAGAAAAAATAAAACACCTTTTTGAAAATCTTAATTCTTATTTAATTTTATTTTCCGGGATAACGTGTTATACTCTCACTGATTAAAGCAGAAAGGGAAAGGATAGGCATGTTTAAAATATTTCGTTATATGAAGGATCAGTGGTACTGGATCGTACTTGTGGTTGTACTGCTGATCGTTCAGGCACAGTGCGATTTGTCATTACCGGAGTATACATCTAAGATCATTGATACCGGTATTCAGAATCAGGGAATCGAGCATGGTGTGCCTGAACTGATTACCGGGGAAGAATATCAGAAGCTTACCATGTTTATGACAAAGGAAGAACAGACAGACTGGGAGTCTATCTATGAAGAGACGGATACCGGAAACTATCATCTGACAATTACAGAGGATCCGGAACGCTGGACGGAGGCAGATCAGGAGTTCCAGATGGCGATTCTCTTAAATTCCAGTATGCGGAAGGTGTCAGAGGATAGTCTTCAGACGATCACAGAAAACATGATGCCAGCCGGAGCAGCGGCACAGCAATTGTCGCCGGAGCTTCAGGCATTGATCAGAACCTATGAGGTAGAAGAGACCGATGCGGATGGAAATCCGGTTACCGTAACCTATGCAGATATTCGTGAGCTCCTTGCTGTCATGATGCAGGCACAGGGATCGGACGGGGATAAGATGATCCGGCAGATGCGTGAAGAGATGGAGAGTCAGACAGAGCAGGTTGGATCTACCATGCTTACCTCTATGGCAATTTCCTATGCGGCAGAGGAGTATCAGGCAGCCGGAGGAGATATCCATGCGCTACAGAGACAGTATTTGTTAAAAACCGGCGGAAAGATGCTGGCACTGACATTGCTGATGGCTGCAGTAGCCATTGCAGCAGGATTTCTGGCGGCCCGGATCGGCGCAAAGGTAGGTATGGAGCTTCGGGGTAAGGTATTTAAAAAGGTGGTTACCTTTACGAATCGGGAGATGGATCAGTTCTCGACCGCATCTCTGATCACAAGAAGTACCAATGATATTCAGCAGGTGCAGATGGTATCGACCATGATGCTCCGGATGCTGATCTATGCGCCGATTCTTGGTATTGGCGGTGTGATCCATGTATTGAATACCGGAGCCGGTATGGAGTGGATCATTCTGGTTGCGGTTGTTACGATTCTGATATTTGTCGGAATTCTGATGAAGATTGCCATGCCGAAATTCAAGCAGATGCAGCAGAAGGTAGACGGACTGAATCTGATATCCAGAGAGATTCTGACCGGTCTGATGGTCATCCGGGCATTTGTCCGGGAGGATGTCGAGGAAGAGCGCTTCGATGAGGCGAATAAGGATCTGACAAAGACCATGTTATTTACAAACCGGGTCATGACCTTTATGATGCCTGTCATGATGTTACTGATGAATGGATTATCCGTGCTGATCGTATGGGTAGCGGCGAACCGGATCGATGCCGGTGTCATGCAGGTCGGTACCATGACCGCATTTATTACGTATACCATGCAGATTGTAATGGCATTTCTGGTCATCTGTATGTTCTCAATTATGCTGCCGAGAGCCGGTGTGGCTGCGGACCGAATCGAAGAGGTTCTGGATACCGAGGTACTGGTACAGGATGCAGAGGGCGCAGGCGAGTTAACGGATGTGAAAGGCTGTGTGGAATTTCATCATGTAGACTTCAAATATCCGGGTGCGGAGGAATGCGTACTGGAGGATATTGATTTTACGGCAGAGCCGGGAAAGACGACGGCGATCATAGGAAGCACCGGTTGTGGAAAATCAACGCTGATTCAGCTGATCCCGCGGTTTTATGATGTGACAAACGGCAGTATTACCATTGACGGAACAGATATCCGGGAAGTGACACAGGAGTCGTTAAGAAATCAGATCGGCCTGGTTCCGCAAAAGGGCATCCTGTTCTCCGGAACCATTGCATCGAACTTAAGATTTGGTAAGGAGGATGCAACGGAGGCAGAGCTGGAGAAGGCGGCTGAGATTGCACAGGCAACAGAGTTTATAAATGAAAAGAGTGAGAAATACGACAGCAGTATTGCACAGGGCGGCTCCAATGTGTCCGGTGGACAGAAACAGCGGCTGTCAATCGCCAGAGCAATTGCAAAGAACCCGAAAATATATATTTTTGATGATAGCTTTTCAGCACTGGATTTCAAGACCGATGCCGCACTCAGAAAGGCATTGGGAGATAATGTAAAGGATAGTACCGTAATCATTGTGGCACAGAGAATCAGTACGATTCTTCATGCGGATCAGATTCTGGTTTTAGATGATGGACGGATTGTGGGCAAGGGAACACATGAGAGTCTGCTGAAGGATTGTGAGGTTTATCAGCAGATCGCCAGATCTCAGTTGTCTGAACAGGAGATAGCAAAGAGTCAGGGAAAGGAGGCCGGTTCCAATGAGTAGTGAGAATACAGGAAGACCGAGAGGCCGTATGGGCAGAGGCATGACCGGCGAGAAGGCAAAGGACTTCAAGGGAACGATAAAGAAGCTGCTGGTATATCTCGGAAACTACAGGGCCGGAATCGTTGTAGTGCTGATCTTTGCAATCGGCAGTACCGTATTTAATATTATCGGACCGAAGGTGCTTGGAAAAGCGACAACAGAGCTTGCCGGTGGCCTGATGGCGAAAGTAAACGGAACCGGTGGTCTGGATTTCACAAAGATCGGAAGCATCCTGCTGTTTGCATTGGGATTATATGTGATCAGTGCATTATTCAGCTTTGTACAGGGTTGGATCATGACGGGTGTGACCCAGAAGGTATGTTATCGTATGCGGAAGGAGATTTCAGAGAAAATCGACCGGATGCCGATGCGGTATTTTGAAAGCAGAACTGTCGGAGAGGTATTATCCAGAATCACCAATGATGTAGATACCCTGGGACAGGGCCTGAATCAGAGCATTACACAGCTGATCACATCGGTGTCAACCATGATCGGAGTTCTGGTTATGATGCTGACGATCAGTCCGCTGATGACATTGATCACGATTGTGATCCTGCCGATCAGTCTGCTTCTGATCTCATTGGTGGTAAAACGTTCCCAGAAATACTTTAAGAAGCAGCAGGAATATCTGGGAAATGTGAACGGACAGGTAGAAGAGGTATACAGCGGTCATCTGGTCGTGCAGGCATTTAATAAACAGAAGGATTCGATAGAGACATTTGACCGGACGAATCGGAAATTGTATGAATCGGCATGGAAATCACAGTTCTTGTCCGGTATGATGCAGCCAATCATGATGTTTGTCGGAAATCTTGGCTATGTAGCTGTTGCATTTTCAGGAGCGATGCTGGCAATTCAGAATGTGATTACCATCGGTGATATTCAGGCATTTATCCAGTATGTGCGGAACTTCACACAGCCGATCCAGCAGATCGCGCAGGTTATGAATATGCTACAGTCCATGGCGGCGGCAGCAGAGCGTGTGTTTGAGTTCCTGAGTGAGGAAGAAGAGAGCCTGCAACCGGAGCATCCGTTGCAGCTGGAGAAGATAGAAGGAAATGTAACCTTTGATCATGTAGCATTCGGCTATCAGGAGGATAAAGTAATCATCCATGATTTCAGCGCGGATGTAACACCGGGACAGAAAATCGCAATTGTAGGACCGACCGGTGCCGGTAAAACAACCATGGTGAAGCTTCTGATGCGGTTTTATGATGTCAATTCCGGAGCTATTCTTGTAGACGGACATAATATCAGGGAGTTTAACCGCCATGATTTAAGAAACGGATTTGGAATGGTTCTGCAGGATACCTGGCTGTTTAAGGGTACGATCATGGAAAATATCCGGTACGGAAGGCTGGATGCAACGGATGAAGAGGTCATTGCAGCGGCAAAAGCAGCGCATGCACATCATTTCATACAGACTCTGCCGGGTGGTTATCAGATGGAATTAAATGAAGAGGCAAGCAATGTTTCACAGGGACAGAAGCAGCTTCTTACGATTGCCAGAGCGATTCTGGCAGATAATCCGATCATGATTCTGGATGAGGCGACCTCTTCTGTAGATACCCGAACAGAGACTCGGATACAAAAGGCAATGGATAACCTGATGAAGGGACGGACCAGCTTTGTGATCGCCCATCGGTTGAGTACGATCCGGGATGCGGATCTGATTCTGGTCATGAAAGACGGAGATATTATTGAACAGGGAAATCATGAGGAGTTATTAGCAAGGAACGGATTCTATGCCGACCTTTATAACTCTCAGTTTGAAGCCAGTTAAGGAAGTAAGAATGAAAAGCCAGGTGTAAGAAAGTTTTCACTTGGCTTTTTCTGCGTTTAACGGTATAGTAGAGAAATAAAAGACGGATGAGAGGACGGCAGAATGGCAAAGAATCGGATATTGATCATAGAGGATGAAGAGGCAATTGCAAAAATGATCGCCATGAACCTGAGGGTAGCGAACTATGAGACCCGGATCTATCAGGAAGGGCTGGAGGCAGAGCAGGGGCTGCAGGAGGATCATATGTATGATCTGGCACTGCTTGACGTGATGCTGCCGGGAAAGAACGGGTTTGAACTGTTAGAAGATATGAAGCGGTATGATATTCCGGTAATCTTTCTGACGGCAAAGGATGATCTGGATTCCAAGATTCAGGGACTGACCGGAGGCGCAGAGGATTATATTGTGAAGCCGTTTGAAATTCTGGAGCTGATGGTCCGGATGGAAAAGGTACTGGAAAGAAGAAATAAGCTGGAGCCGGTGATCCGGATACTGGATATGGAGATCAATATGGAAGAGCGTACGGTACGGAAGAACGGAGTGGAGATTCCGTTAAAGCCTATGGAATTCGAGCTGCTGGCGGTACTGGCTAAGAATAAGAACCGGGCAATCTCCAGAGAAAATCTGCTCCGGATGGTCTGGGGCGTAGACTATATGGGAGAGACCAGAACCGTAGATGTCCATATCGGACAACTGCGTAAAAAGCTGGGACTGAGTGAGGCGATTAAGACGGTGTCAAAGATGGGGTACCGTCTGGAGGAATAGTCATGAAGGTAAGGACGAAGATATTACTGGTAAGTGCCATAGCGGTGCTTCTGGCATCTCTGGTCGGCAATGGAATTATCTGGAAGCTGGATGCACAGGTCAGGGAACGGGATGCCCTGCTGAAGGTATATCGGAACTGCTATCAGCTGAAACAGAAGCTGACGGATTATAATAAGCAGGAAGACCGGAAAATCAGTGCAGAACAGTATCTGTCATATTTCCTGAAGCAGCAGAAGGACGATTATAATGTCTGTTATATGATTGACGATAAGGTGGACGATCCGTATGGAACGGCAATCGAGATCTATAATCATACCTCTCTGACAGCGAAGGAGCTGGAGGCGGATAAGTATGTCTCCTATGAGGAAATGGAATATCGGATCATGCGGATTGACGGAAGAAATTATGCTGTTTTCCGGATGAATGTGGCATCAAACTGCATCCTGTATCATCTGGAGGATATTACATATGTAGAGCAGAATATGATAAGGATGGCAGTATATATGCTGTTGATCACAGGGAGCATTACAGGGATCACAATCCTGATCCTGATGCTGCTCTTAAGACAGTTGTTAAAACCATTGCAGACCTTAAATAATACAACGAGAAGTATGGCGGAGGGACATTATGACCAGCGAATAGAGATTATTCGAAAGGATGAGTTCGGACAACTGGGAGACAGCTTTAATAAGATGGCTGAAGCGGTTGAGACCAGAACTCACAGTCTGGAGGAGTCCGAGTATAAGAAGACACTGTTTATGGGAAATCTGACCCATGAGCTGAAGACCCCTATGACTGCGATTTCCGGATATGCACAGACATTGCTTACGATGAAGCTGCCGGACGAGGAGAAGGAAGAGGCCCTGTCGTATATTTATTCCGAGTGCGGAAGACTGGAACGGCTGTCACGGAAGATGATGAAGCTGTTAGATCTGGATCAGAATACGGAGCTTACGATGACGAATCATTCTGCACGGGAGCTCTTTGATGCGGCTACACAGTCCTGTCAGGTGCTGTTGGATGAGAAACAGATCCGGCTGGAGGTGGAAGAACATGGGGAAGTGTTTCAGATGGATCTGGATCTGATGACCGATGTGGTGATCAATCTGATCGATAACGCGGTAAAGGCAAGTGAGCCGGGCAGCAGTATTTGGCTGCGGGCATCCGGACATCAGATAGAGGTCCGGGATTCCGGCAGTGGAATACCGGAGGAGGAGTTAAATAAGATCCTGGAACCATTCTACATGGTGGATAAATCGAGAAGCCGGAAAAAGGGCGGAGCAGGACTTGGACTGGCCCTGGTACAGCTGATCGTAGAACGTCATCATGGAAATATGCAGATAGAAAGTCATGTGGGAGAGGGCACCCGGATGATCATACAATTTGACTGAATTTACAATTTGTTTAAAAAACGATGAATACTTGATGTAAAGAGAAATGCTAATCTGAATGCAGAACAGTGATAGAGACTGTGTGCAATACAGATTGGCATTTTTAGTTATCTATGAATGGAGGAATAATATGAAAAGAAAATTATGTGCAGGACTCGGAGTGCTTCTGGCAGTCAGCCTGACGGCATGTCAGAAGAGCCCGGATTCATCGCTTGTGGTAAATAAGGATATGGATAAGCTGGTTGAGGCAGCACAGAATACAGAGACGGCAACCGGTATGGAGGATTTCAAGGAATATGACAGTTATCAGACGACAATCAAAGATGAGAATCTCGGAATCGATGTGACTGTGGATGCGAAGGTGGATATTCCGGAAACGAATCAGATGTCGGTGATACGGGTCGGACAGACGAAGATCACGCAGGAATTGTTAGATAAGGTAAAGGAAAATCTGTTTGACGGACAGACCGTATATGATGGAAGTATGTTATCTGCACGTAAAAGAAGTGATGTTGAACAGGAAATCCAGGAACTGAAGTCCCAGCTGGCAAATCTGGAAAGTGGCAATTATTCACAGGAAGAATTAGACAGTGTAGGTGGTGACCTGGAGCTGGCAAAGCAGAATGCAGAGGTTACAAAAGCAGAACTGCAGGAAAGGATCAATGAACTGCAGACTGAGTATGAGAATGCATCAAACGCAATCAATCTTCAGGATTATGTATCTGACGGGCAGATAAAACGAGTGGCAGATCAGGATGCATCCTCTGAATTTTACAGCTGGCAGCAGGAATTAAATCCGAATGGAGAGGATTATTACGGAGTGACAGATGGGGCGGATGGAACCTATCGATCCATCTTTGTACAAAACAGTGATGACTATGGAAACTGCCTGCGGTATCGGAGCGGAAAGCATGGGTATGAGTTTACGGCATATGCAACCGTCGGGGCCACAGACATGAATCTTTTGAAGAAGGGAACTTCCTATGGAGGAGATAATTACCGGATCGGACTTGAAAGTGCCGGAGGGGTCGATGCCCTTGTAAATAGTATTGTTGGAGGAAGAAGCGATAAGGCAGGAAGTATCACGACAGAAGAGATTACCGATGAGCCGACCACGCTTTCGCTGAAGGAAGCAGTTGCAGTCGCAGATGCCTTTATAGAGAAGATCGGACTGACAGATTTTCAGTATATGGATGGAGATCTGGCCTATGAAGAGCAGGATATCCGGAGTCAATGTGATTACGATACGGAATCAGCGGTTCATTACCGGAAGGAATACATTCTCCAGTATATGCGGAATATTGACGGAGCATTTACGACAAGTGGGGAGAGTAAACATGAGGAAGGCTGGAGCGGTGACAGCTATGTGAAGAAGGAGTGGCCGCCGGAGAGCATTGTGTTCCGGATCAATGACAGCGGAATCGTAGGATTCAATTATAATGCACCGCTGGAGGTACAGGATACAGTCGTTGAAAATGCATCCATGAAGAGCTTTGATGAGATTAAGACAACGTTTGAAAAAATGATAGCGATCACGAAGGCACCGGATAATTCCGGATATGAGGGAATTGTCAATACAAGATCGATCAAGGTGGATCGTGTAGTGCTCGGATACGCAAGAGTCAGCGAAGCAAACAGCTATGATACCGGACTCTTAGTTCCGGTCTGGGATTTTTACGGAACGGTAACGGATAACGCACGGGGAATTACAAATTATGAAAGTGTCATGACGATCAATGCCATTGATGGCAGTCTGATCGATCGTACATTGGGATATTAGGAGAAGCATGAACAGTTTTGAAACAGATATGATAAGGGCTTTGAAATCGAGAGGGTTCCTGTTGGGACTTGGATCTATGATCCTTGTGTTATGCACAGCCGGGTATGATTCCGATGTCTTCCGGATGTGCGTACCGGTGGCTTGTACATTTCCCTATACAACAGCATGGTTAAAGGAAAGTCAGAACGGATTTCTGAAGGCCTGTTTACCGAGGACAACGATGACGGCTTATATTTTAGGAAAATATGTGAGCTGTGGGATTGCAGGCGGGCTGGCGGAGGCAGGTGCATTGTTTCTGGTTTCCTTGTTTCAGAAAAATCTGAAATTCATGGATTGTAATCCGGATCTGCTGTTTCTGTCCGGCTGTCTGTGGGCAATGATCGCAGCAGTTCTGGCAGCATGGTCAAACAATCGTTACCTGGCATATGGAGGCTCCTTTGTTCTGTATTATATTCTGGTGATCCTGCATGAACGGTATTTCCCGAACTTATATTGTTTGTATCCGTATGAGTGGTTTCATCCGACGCATGAGTGGGTTTTTCAGGAGCAGGGAGTCCGGTTGCTGCTGGGAATGCTGATCCTGATTTTCGGATTCCTTTATTATGGAATACTCAGGAGGTGTATGGAACGTGGTTAAAATCAGGCAGCTGCTTCTGGCAGCAACAGCGAATTTCAGAAGGTGGCGGCGGAATCCGCAGATCCTGCTGGCATTCGGACTGGGATTCGTGATCTGTTTTCTGTTATCCAATAAGGTAATCTTATTTGCACAACAGCATGATACCAATCTTCAGATGCTGGAGCCGTTTATCTGGACCTTTGGCGATGCCAATTCCATTATGCTGATATCCCTTTGTCTGCTGTTACTGTTTGCGGATATTCCGAATCTGGGAAATGAGGTGCCGTTTCTGCTGGTGCGGATGGACCGGGTTACCTGGATGTTCGGACAGATTCTTTATATGATATGTGCCACACTTTTGTTTGTCGGATTTATCTTACTGTCCAGCTGTATTCTGTCGGGAAGTCATACCTATCTGGCAAACCTCTGGAGTGATACGGCGGCAATCCTCGGCTATTCCCAGTTGGGAACGAAGATTGCGATACCTGCCTTTGTTAAGGTTCTGGAGCTGTCATTTCCATATCGGTGTACTGGTCATATCTTCGGACTGATGCTCGGATACTCCGTATTCATGTCCAGTCTGATCCTGTATCTGAATCTCTGGAAGGGAAGCTATGGAATGATCGGCGGAATTGCATTTACGGCATTTGGATTTCTGATGAAGCCGGAGTTTTTATTAAAATGGCTGCATCTTCCGCAGGAACGGATCCGGATCGCCAATATTATATTCGGCTGGATATCACCGCTGAATCATGCAACTTACTATATGCATAATTTCGGATATGATAATCTGCCGCGATTGTGGGTATCATACCTGTTTTTCGCAGGCGGCAGTCTGATCCTGTTTTTGCTTTCCCTGCTTAAGATGAGAACCTATGCATTCTGTTTCAGTGGTACGCAGGGAAAATAGGAAGACGTCAAAAATCAGTTATAAGCGAAAGCAGGACAGGACTCGGGAAAGAAAGGTGAGAAAAACTATGGCAGGAAGGGAAGAAGTCTCCGGAGTGTTTGTGGAGCATGTATATAAATCATTTGGAAAGGATGCAGTCTTAAAGGACGTGAACTTCCTTATCCGGCCGGGAGAAATCTTCGGCGTTGTAGGAAATAACGGAAGCGGAAAAACCGTATTGATGAAATGTATCTGTGGATTTTTAAAGGCGGATAAGGGCAGGATTCTGGTGAATGGACAACAGGTCGGAAAGGATTGTGATTTTCCGGATTCACTGGGAGTCATTATTGAGACACCGGGCTTTATTCCGGACATCAGCGGATATCAGAATCTGAAGATCCTGGCAGATTTAAAAGGACGGATCGGAAAACAGGAGATTCAGGATACGATCAGACGGGTCGGACTGGATCCGAAGAATCGGAAGCCGGTGGCCAAGTATTCGCTCGGTATGCGGCAAAGACTCGGAATCGCACAGGCAATCATGGAGAATCCGCAGGTTCTGATCCTGGATGAGCCGTTTAACGGTCTGGATCGGAACGGGGCAGCACAGATGCGAGAGCTGTTAAAGGAATTGAAGCAACAGGGAAAGAGCATGCTGCTTGCCAGTCACAATGCACAGGATATCAGGGAGCTGTGTGATCGGGTACATGATATGGAGGATATATGGAAGATGGAGGAATTAGGATGATGGACAGAAGGAAGGTATGGAAGCGGACAGGGGCATTACTGCTCTGTATAGCATTGCTGTTTTTTCCGACTACGGTATATGCAGCCGATATAAAGAATGCAGAACCGGCAGCTATGACCGGTGAGAAGACAGAACCGACCTCGGCAACGGATGAGAAATCGGAATCGACGGTAAAGCTTACGATTGATAATCAGAACCGGTACGAGTGTATGAACAGCTCCTATTCCGACGGATATGTACCGAGAGTGGAAAACGGACAGGCATGGCTTGTCGTTCCGCTTCTTTGTGAACAGGAATTAAAGGACAACCGGCTCCGGGTATCCCTGAATCTGGGAGATTCCGCATCTGCACCGTTTGTCGGAAAAAACTATGAGCGGAGCATTGGAAAGCAGGCGAATCCGGTCAATGACGGAGCCGGAACGGTGGAAGGATATCTGATCTCATTTGCACTGGAATTAAAGGACGATCGTTACAATGGAAGCTATCCAGTCGGTGTCAGGATACAGGCCGCCGATAAGAATGGAAATGATGTATCAGCGGAATTTTCGGTTATGGTTACGATCACAGACGGTAAAGATCCGAATGCGGAACCGACGACAGAGGCTACGACAGAAGAACCGGTGGTATTTGCACCGAAGGTACTGGTGGAGTCCTGTAAGGTCTCCAGGGAAAACCTGATGGCAGGGGATGCGATGACGGCAACGATCACACTGAAGAATACCAGTACATCCGAGAGTGTCCAGAATATGGTGGTGACAGTTGCGTCAAAGGAGGACGCATTTACCTTAAAGAGTGCTTCGGACAGTGTTTATGTGGGAACGATTCCTGCGGGTGGTACCGCAGAAGTAACCTTTGATTATCAGATCCCGGCATCTGTTCCGGAGGGACAGTATGAGCTGCTGGTATCCATGGATTATGCGGATATCCGGGGAACCGCTTATTCCGGAAGCGGGAATGCCATGGTGATGGTCGGACAGCCTATGAAGGTGCAGTTTGATCCAATCGTGATCGCAGATCATGTTCAGGTGGGGGATGTTACAGAGGCAAGCTTTCAGGCAATGAATCTCGGAAGGACGACAATTTATAATGTGCGTGCTGAGATCACGGGAGATGGGCTGAATCCGGACGGTACATTATTTATCGGAGATATGGAGGCAGGAAGCGTAAAGTCCGTGAGCGGCAGAGTCGTGATCGGCGGTCTGACAGAGGGCACATCGTTATATGGTGCTACGACCGGAACCGTGACATATTATTATGAGGATGCGGACGGAAAGGAATATACGGAAACGGCAGAGTTTACAGTCACAATCGAGTCCCCATTTACGGATCAGGAAACGCAGGAGCCGGATCAGACCGGGCAATGGTGGATCATTATGGCTGTGCTGGCAGGCGTGATCGTAGTGGCAGTTGTGATACTTCTGATACAGAGAGGCAGAGGAAAAAGAGAACAGGAGGGAACGGATGCAGATGAAATGGTGGAAGACCTTCCTGCGGAATCGGAAACAAAATGATCGAGTAAAATTAGAGATGGCTGCGGTCCTGCTTGGTCTGACCGGAATGATTCTGGCAATGATACATGGCGTGATGCTTTATCAGAGGCTTCAGACAAGAATGGAATATGTTTTATCTCCGGAGGGCTCTGTCAGTCAGCAAAACGACAGGATAGCCGGTATCCGGAAACTGCCTGCCGTCGAAGCGGTCAGCAGACAGGTAGAAGGAACCATTACAGCGGGAGGTGCATGGGGAACCATGGATCTGTCCTATCTGCAGCTATCCGAGGAATATCTGAAAACGGTATACGGAATCCCGGCCAGTCATACGGCAATGGTGATCTATTATCTGAATCCGGCTGCCTGGCAGCAGTTGCTTCAGAATGCACAGGTGATAGACAGTACCGATTCACAGATGGAACTGACCTGGCAGGAGGAATCAGGGGAGAAGATCACGATCCTGGCGGAGGCAGCGGATACGGATTTCGGTACGGACAGGCCGCTTGCTGTGACAGTCGGAGATTCTCTTGCACTGGAAAAGGGACAGACCGGGATCCGGGTGTGTTTCAGAAAACGAACGATTGATAACAGTCAGTTACTGAAGCTGCAGAATGCGGGTGGTACCGTTATAAATTCCGAAGCGGTGGAGCTGGAACAGAACGAACTGGAGATTCAGGGGATTCATATAAAGTATCTTGGTGCTTTGGCCTTGTTTTGCCTGTGCTTTGCATGGGCGCTTCACAGGTACGGAAAATGATTGTCACCTAAAACGATAAAACAGGTTGACAATTAAAAAGAAACCTGTTAGGATAACAACGTACAAAAATTGTGAGGCCAAACAAATGAATGTAAAAGATAGTGTATTAGAAGTTCTGGAGCAACAAAAAGGTGAACATATTTCCGGTGCAGAGCTGGCAGCAAAGCTGAATGTCAGCCGGAATGCAGTCTGGAAAGCAGTCAAGAGTCTTCAGGAGGAAGGATATTCCATCACAGCTGTGACCAATAAGGGATATTGCCTGAATCCGGCAACCGATATCCTGTCGGTGCAGAGTATTTCCAAGTATTTACTGCCGGAAGTGAAGCATTTGCAGCTGGAGGTATATAAGAATATTGATTCGACAAATCTCAGGGCTAAGGAATATGCGGCGCAGGGAAAACCGGAAGGAATCGTTGTAATTGCGGAATCCCAGACAGCCGGACGTGGGAGAATGGGTCGGAGCTTTTATTCGCCGCCGGTCAGTGGCGTTTATATCAGCTTCCTGATGCGGCCGAAGTTTTCGGCACAGGAATCTCTGTTTATGACCACGGCAGCAGCAGTGGCGGCAGCGGAGGCGATTGAAGAAGCATCCGGAAACCGTGCAGAGATCAAATGGGTAAATGATGTATTCTGCCATGGAAAAAAGGTGTGCGGGATTCTGACGGAGGCTTCCGTGAATGTGGAAAGCGGTATGCTGGAATATGCAGTGACCGGAATCGGATTTAATGTCCGGGAGCCGGAGGGCGGATTTCCGGAAGAGATACGGGAAATCGCAGGACCGATCTTTAAGCATGAGAAGGACTTTGGACTGGCAGAATCGGATATGGATGCCCGAAGCCGGATCGCGGCAGGCATGATCAATCATTTCTGGCAGTATTATGAGCATCTGACAGAGAAGAGCTTTATGCCGGAATATAAGAG